>Ga0164294_10000023_pt1 | contig 205550 bp, 177 predicted proteins | sample GEODES005metaG_FD_111479 | JGI IMG/M metagenome (GOLD analysis project Ga0164294, IMG submission 111479) | Oligotrophic lake water microbial communities from Sparkling Lake, Wisconsin, USA - GEODES005 metaG | ecosystem: Environmental > Aquatic > Freshwater > Lake | place: USA: Sparkling Lake... | reverse complement strand
GGATGGAGGAGTTGATCGCCTATAGTGAGCAAGAGTTTCTCGATATCGGCAATCGCCTGCTCAATGACCCGGCAGAGCGGCAGCGCATGCGAGCACATCTGGATGGTGGGCGTGAGCAGTTTAGTGTGTTTGACTCCAAAAACTATGCTTGGCGCTTTGGCATGCTGATGCAGGATGTGGTGCAGCGGCATTGGAATTGATGACCGCATTGGCTAATCAGGTTTCGGAGAGCAGTCAAATGCGTACCGCTTTTTTAATGACGAGTGCGTTAAATACCCGATTTGGCGTGTATGCCACAGAAGAGCGCATCAACCAGACGCTAGACAGCATCTATAGCATTAAAAAGAAGATCCCAGATGCAAAGATTTACCTGCTTGAGCTGGCTGGGATCTCGCCCTCAATGGATCAGGTGTCGAAAATTGCTCCCCACGTCACGCAAGTGCTGGATCTGAGCAAGCATAAACAGGTGCAGGCGATCTATCATGGCACCAATAGTCATGACATCGTGAAGAATCTGACCGAAGTCTTTGGTACTCAGGAGATCATCCGCCATTTGCAGCAACGCGGCGAGTTTAATGATGTGGATCGGATTTTTAAGATCTCAGGCAGATATTTGCTTTCAGAGGCATTCTCATTAGACACGTTTGCATCGCATCCAGACAAGATCGTCATTGCCCGGCGCAGAGGCAGTCAGTTTGCCGCCGCTGTCACGGGTGGCGTGACCATGCAATATATGAGTCGCTTATGGTCTTGGCCGACCGCAATGACGACTGAAATCCTGCAGGTTTATCAGCAGGGACTTCATTATATGGCGGATCGCATGAAGCACGGTGGCTATTGCGATATTGAGCATATGCTGTTTAAGTTTTTACCCGCCGACCGTGTCGTTGAGGTATCTCCGATTGGTGTGCAAGGCTGTATTGCACCCACGGGAGTGGTTGTACACGATTAAATACAAAGCATGTCGATGCTGCATCGCACAGAAGATAATCAGCGAGATTGTCTAAAAAAGCCACAGGATTGGCAATGATCAACACAACAATAAGAATGGCCAATATGCCAATCGTCACCGTCATCACAGCCTCAACGGCATGTCCTTATCTGTCTGAAGCGATCGAAATTGTTAAGGCACAGAGTTATCCAAACATACAGCATTTGGTCGTCATCGATGGTCCAAGACCAGACAGTGAGCTCATCACAAGCCGCTTTGATGGCATTGATGTGCTGCAATTACCCTATGCGACTGGTGCAGATGGCTATCTGGGCCATCGCGTCTATGGCAGTTGTAGCTATCTGGCCCAAGGAGAGTATTTGTGTTTTCTGGATGAAGATCATTGGTTTGCCCCAGATCATATCGTAAGCCTATGTTACTTTGCTGTCCAGAGTACCTGATATCGGATGCATGGACAGCATTGCCGCATCTTTTTTGATTATCCTTCGATAATCGCAGTGACGCCAAGTCCACCTGCAGTACACATCGAGATCAGCGTACGACCGGATTTACCTGTCTGGGCGCGATATTCGGCCAAATTTTTTGCGGCTGTCGCAAGGATACGCGCACCGGTCGCGGCAAAGGGATGCCCTAGACCTACTGACCCTCCTTTGACATTGAGCTTGCTACGGTCGATGCTGCCCAGCACATGATCCAGTCCAAGCTTCTCTTTACAGAAAGTCTCATCTTCCCATGCCGCCAGTGTGCACAGCACTTGGCCTGCAAAAGCTTCGTGAATTTCATAGAAATCAAAATTCTGCAGGGTGAGGCCGTTCCTCTCCAACAGTCGGGGAACGGCATAAGCCGGCGCCATGAGTAAACCTTCAGGCTCAGGTCCAAAGAAATCGACAGCCGCACTCTCGGCATCGATAAACCATGCTAATGGTGTCAGGCCACGTTCGCTGGCCCAGCTTTCCGATGACAGCAATAGGGCTGCTGCGCCGTCGGTCAATGGCGTTGAGTTACCAGCGGTCAGGGTGCCTAGACCTGAGGTCTTGTCAAAAGCGGGCTTGAGTTTGGCGAGTTTTTCCAGCGAGCTATCGGCGCGCAGGTTGTTGTCCCGATCTAGGCCGCGATAGGGTGTGATCAGATCATCATAGAAACCTTCACTATAGGCACGGGCACCGTTCTGATGGCTGGCTAAAGCCAGTTCGTCCTGTGCCTCGCGGCTAATGTTCCAGCGTTTGACCATGAGTTCGCAATGCTCACCCATCGATAGACCCGTGCGGCGCTCGTTGATATTGGGAATCGAAGGCGACAGCATGTGCGGGCGCAGCTCAAGCAGGGCATGGAAGCGATCTTGGCGGGTCTTGGCTCGGTTGAGTTGCAGCAGAACATGGCGCAGTTCTTCATTGACGGCCACAGGTGCATCAGAAGAGGAGTCCACACCACCTGCGATACCGGACTGGATCTGTCCCAGTGCGATTTTATTGCCAATGGTGATGGCGGTCTGCAAAGAAGTGGCGCAGGCTTCCTGGATATCATAGGCCGGTGTATCGCGTGACAGCCCGCTGTCGAGTGCAGCTTCACGGCTGATGTTTGCATCGCGTGAGTGCTTGAGTACAGCACCGCCGACCACTTCACCTAGACGTTCGCCTTGCAGATTGAATTTGTCTACCACGCCCTTATAGGCTGCGGTCAGCATATCGATATTGCTGGCATCGACATAATTGGTGTTCTGACGGGCAAAAGGAATGCGGGAACCACCGAGGATGGCCACACGTTGCAGGGTTTTCATAGCAGACTCCTGAGCGTTTATATATGACGGTTGTCATGTATTTATATATTACGATGATCATGTATAATGTCAACAGCACAGATCGACGCCCAAGTCATGCTTGATCGCGTCGCTAAAATACCCAATAAAAAGGAAAGTATTGCATGGCGAGAATAACATGAGAGTGAGCAAAATTCAGGCAGAACAGAACCGCGAGCGCGTACTCAATCTGGCAGCGCGACTGTTCCGCGAACGCGGCTTTGACGGGATTGGCGTGGCCGAACTCATGAAGCATGCTGGGCTTACGCATGGCGGTTTCTATGGGCAGTTCGCATCTAAAGAAGAATTGATGGCAGAGGCGATTGACCGTGCGTTTGAGCAGGCGCTGGCTTACTGGCAGCAAAAAGCCCGTGATGCCGAACAGCAGACACCGGGCAGTGCCTTTGATGCAGTGGTGAAAGCCTATCTGTCGACTACGCACCGGGATCGGGTCGATGAGGGCTGTGTGATGGCGGCTTTGAGCACCGATACCATGCGCCAGAGCAGGACGGTCCGTGCGCGCCTCACGGATGGATTCAGTCGCTTTATCGATAGCATGGGTGGGCTGTTTCGGGGGGAGCCACCCGCAGTCAAGCGAAAGAAGGCACTGGTCATGACCTCTACACTGGTCGGTGCGCTGATGCTGGCGCGGGCGGTAGAGGATGAGGCGTTGTCCGAAGAAATCCTACTGACGGTGGCGCAGGCCATGCTGGATTCTCATGCGGCTTTTGATCGATTTTAAGCGACAGTTCTATTAATCGTCATTACTTTATGTTTTTATAGCTAAATTGGTTTTCAGGATGCCATGGTGTAATCTTGATGCAATCAAAAATCAGGCAGATTTTTTCATGGCATTAGCAAACTTGCTGCTTATCATTATTGTCATGAGCATGTCAGGTTACATCGGTTTTAAGGCTGGTAAGCGTACAGGCAGGGCTGAGGCCATGCAGTACAGGCGTGACGAAGCGATACGGAGGCGGGCAGCGCGGTCTGATTTTGATCTCCGTAAAACTAATGTCATCAAAGGTCATGCGGAGGATATTAATCGGGTCAGAGAGGAGTGTGTTTTAACCCAGTCAGAGGAGGTATTCTTCAGACATCTCAAACGAGCCATGCCGGATGAGCGTATTTTGGTATTGAGCAGGCGGTTTTTTATTTGTGATGAGGCTGATATTCCTCAGGTTGTATTTGTATACAGTGAAGGCAATGCTCACTCCAAAACGGTCTATGAGCAGCGCGGTGTGCCATTTGTTGTCTATGGAACGATGCCTACATCCCAAGAGCTGGCGAAGGATTTTGCCGAAGTGACTAGAATATGATTATAAACAATAATGATTACCCGAAAGAATAATTCGAATACGGTAATAAATGAGTTTGAATATTGATCTTAGAGGTGATCCGACTGGGTAGACCGATACGAAGTAATATTTGTCATGGCCATTTTGTTCTGTTTTGAAAGTAGTCATACCCCCCTTTCTTAAGTTCATGAGGAAGATATGGAATATCTAGCATTGCTTACTATTCTGGATTCTGGGCTGATCTAAGGCTCCATGCTGCCTGCCATGTGTCGAAGAGATAGCGCCTTTAGCGCTTTCGACTAGTTCTTGCGATAGTCTCCCGGCGTCTTACCAGTCCAGCGTTTGAATGCCCGCTGAAATGCGCTTTGCTCTGAAAACCCCAGCAGGTAACTGATATCGGCTAGCTGTAATTGCGGGTCACGTACATAGCCTAAGGCCAGATCTTTGCGCAGATTGTCCACAAACTCGCGAAAGCTAGTGCCTCGTTGTTTCAGATGCTCTTTAAACGCATCGCCAGATAAATCAATCTGTGCCGCGATCACCTCGAATTCAGGTAACCCATATTTAAATGATTCCAGAATCGCCCTCTGCGCTTTCGCCACCCATGCGGGCTCAAGCGAACTGCCTAACTGTTTGAGCAATTGGGCGCACAGATCTTGCATGATGCGGTGCAATTGGGGATTGGCGTGGGGGAGAGGCATATGGACGTATTCCTCACTGATGCTGATGGCTGTCTCTGCTTGCGAGAAGGAGATCGGACAGCGGAATAAAGCCTGATATTCCTGCACATCACTTGGCCTTACATGACGAAACGTCACCCAGTTGGGATTTAAATCCGGTCGGTTGGCAAACCAACGCGAGATCGTGACGACGATGGCCAGATCCATCTGTTCCAGCAGCATGCCCACAGACGATAGGCCCGGCACATGGGTATGGGTATAGCGGATATATTCGTTTGCTTTCTTTTCGATAGAAGTGTGGATGGCATCGGTCGTCAGTGCCGAGTAGCGCAGATGTTGCTGCATGAGTTCGGCCACGGTGGCGCAGCTCATGAGGGCGATGCCGTGTGTGCCGAGATGACCGGGCCTGATGGTCTGCCCGAGTTTAAGGCCGAACTGCGGATCGTATAGGGATTCTGCGGTGAGCTGACAGAGCTGTGCGAACTGGCGAAATGAGATGCGATCATTCGGGTTTTGTAAAACGGCTGGATCAAGCCCCACCTGATGGAGCAGGGGGGCGCAAGCCAATCCATGTGCAGCCATATAGTCGGTTACGATTTTGACAAAATGCACTGCGACGCTGAATTGATCCTGCATGGTTCCGGCTTCCTCTAAATGCCACCGATTTGAATATAAAGAGTATACAACGTCTGCCTGTCATCAGAGGTCAGGTATTTACGGACGCTTCGATCATGCTGAAGCATTGTGATGGCGAGTAGGCGTACGCCATGTCACAACCCGTCTCACCGTTGTGTCAATCATTTTGACTTTCAGTCAATACATTGATGATCGATTCTATTATCTTCTAATGACAACGTATCATGTCAAAAATAAGATTGTCATTGATGCGGCTAATTGACTACTGGCTGGAGAATTGCGATGAACGCACAAGTAAAGCCCACCATTACCCCTCGTATTAATCTGGATTTTCGTTTGGATGATGCGGCACTTGCCAAGTACTGGTATGAGAATGATCCTTTTAAGACACGATTTATGGAGGCGGTCTTCGCCAGTTTTCCACCGGGTGAGCGCTATTTCATGACGTCGGTCCGGTATTTCAAGGATCGCGTCCAAGATAGTCACTTGCAGGAGGAGATTCAGGCATTTAATCGTCAGGAAGCACAACACGGCATCGTACATAGCCAGTTTAATGACGTGGTTGCAAAGGGTGGCGCACCGATTGCTGAGGTGGATGCCCGTCAGGTACGCCGTGTGAATCAGGCCACTAAGCGCTTTGCACCTGAGTTTAATCTTGCGATCACCGCGGCAGCGGAGCATTTCACATCACTCATGGCGGATGCTTTTTATGGTAATCCGAAGATCCTGTCCAAAATTGATCATCGCGTCCGCGCTATGTTGGCCTGGCATGCCATGGAAGAAATGGAACATAAATCCGTGGCGTTTGATGTGATGCAGCAAGTCGCCAAGGTGGGCTATGGTAATCGGGTCTTGGCGATGATGGTGTTTTCGACCGCGTTCCTCACCTATCGCATTCGTGATACCAGCATGCTGCTTGCGCATGATGGCTTTAATCGCAGACAACGCGCCGCGCTGATTTCTAAGGGACTTTGGTGGGTATTCGGCTGGAAGGGGGTGATCTCATCACACGCGGCATCTTATGCCCGTTATTTCAGACCGGGCTTTCATCCGGAAGAGATGCCGATTTTCCCCCAATACCAGCAGTGGCTGGAGGTGTATACGCGTACCGGTGATGCGATTGCCGCAGGTGATGTGCTGTTTGCCCAGGCCTGAGCAGGTGACTGGCCCCAATGCGGTCTCAAATGATCGTTTGATCAATAACTACTGCATCGTGCAGTCAGGTGATATCGGTGAATATGAACAGTGCTTCTCTTAGGGAGCATATGGATGTGCTGATTATTGGTGCCGGGATTTCGGGGATCGGCGTTGCGCGCTATTTGCTTAAAACCCATCCCGCGAGGCGCTTCCAGATTCTGGAGGCACGTGACCGGATTGGTGGGACTTGGGATTTATTCCGCTATCCGGGGATTCGCTCGGATTCGGACCTCTATACCTTTGGCTATGAATTCAAGCCGTGGACCAACGACAAGTCCATCGCCGATGCAGCGTCTATCCTTGCTTACTTGGATGAAACCGTAAACGAGAATGGCATTCAGCGCCATATCCGCTATAGTCAGCGTGTGATCTCGGCCAATTGGCTGAGTGCGCAGGGCTGCTGGGAGGTCGAGATTGACGATGTAGCGTTGGGCACCCGGCGCAAAGTCACCTGCACATGGCTGTTCTCGGCGGGTGGTTACTATCGTTACGATCAAGGCTTTACGCCCAAGTTTGAGGGCATTACCCGCTATCGGGGGCAGATCATCCATCCCCAGCACTGGCCTGAGCAACTGGACTATAGCGGCAAGCGGGTGCTGGTGATCGGCAGTGGTGCTACCGCTGTAACGCTGGTGCCTGCCATGGCGGACAAGGCCCAGCATGTGACCATGCTGCAGCGTACGCCGACTTATATCTTAAGTGTTCCGGCCAAAGACCCTCTGGCCCATGCGATTCGTAAAGTACTGCCCACGGATACCGCGCACGCTCTGATCCGGCGCAAGAATATCCAGTTCTCACGCGGCATCTGGCATCTGTCGCAGCGTTATCCGGATATCGTGCGCAGCATCATCCGCGCGCGAAATAAGCAGTCGCTGCCTGACGGCTATCTGGTCGATGTGCATTTTAATCCACCGTATAACCCGTGGGATCAGCGCTTGTGTGCTGTACCGGATGGTGATCTGTTTAGGGCCATAGGTGAGCGCAAAGCCTCTATCGTCACTGATCAGATTGAGACTTTTACGGCGTCGGGTGTGCAGCTTAAAAGTGGACGGACGCTGGATGCCGATATCATCATCACGGCGACAGGGTTAAATATCCAGCTCTTCGGTGGGATCAAACTTTATAAAGATGGCGTTGCCATCGCCCTGAACGAGTCGATCGCTTACAAAGGCATGATGCTGTCGAATGTGCCTAATTTTGCCTTTGCCATCGGTTATACCAATGCCTCATGGACGCTCAAGGTTGGGCTGGTCTGCGAGCATTTTTGTCGGTTGCTGTCGTATATGGATGAGCGTGGTGTGCAAGTCTGTCAGCCGGTCGCACCCGCGCAGATCAAGACCCGACCGCTGCTGGACTTTGGTGCGGGCTATGTCCAGCGCGCTTTGGCAGATATGCCACAACAGGGCGTGTCAGCACCTTGGCTAATGTCGATGGATTATTTTAAAGACATCAAACTACTGCGCAAAGGAACCGTCTATGACCGAGCATTGCAGTTCGGCGCTGCTCCCTTGGCATCTGGCCAAGTTTATATTGCGGGAGGTACGTGATGACAGCAGCAATGGCGCTGGGTGGATTGGTTTTGATCGGTGAGGATCTGTTCTGTCCGATATCTGATGGCCGCAAGATTTGCTATCGGAGCTATGGGTCATCACTGGGTGAGCCGCTGGTATTGATTACAGGTTTAAGTCTGCAGCTCATCTACTGGCCGCCGAATCTCATCGAAGAGTTAGTCTTGCAAGGCTATCAGGTACTGGTGCTGGATAATCGCGATGTTGGTCGTTCGTCGCAGAGCAGCGTACGACCACCCAGTCGCTGGCAGATCCTGCTGCGCCGTCCTGCCCCAGATGCTTATGATCTGGGTGATATGGCGGATGATGTGCTGCAGCTATTGGATCATCTTGATATCTCTTCGGTGCATCTGGTCGGGATGTCGATGGGCGGAATGATTGCCCAGACCATCGCGGCACGCTATCCCGAACGTGTGCGGTCATTGACCTCGATTTTCTCGACCACGGGCGCACGCAATGTGGGGCAGCCGAGTCCATTGGTGCGTCTGTCAATGTTGCGCAAACCCTCAACCAGCCGTCAGGCCCGAGTGAGAGATTATTTGCGCTCCGCACAGTACATAGGCTCAACGCGGTTTGCCATGAATCTGGATGCGATTCGGCAATATGCTGAGCAGGCATGGGATAGAGCGCCGGGCAACGCGCACGTCGGAGTGGCACGTCAGATCGGAGCCATCATCAAGTCGGGAGACCGAACCTGCGAGCTGAAGCGGATTACGACACCCACCCTTGTGATTCACGGTGATCGTGATCCTCTGGTCGCGACCAGTGGTGGTTATGCGACTGCTGCAGCCATTGCTCAGGCCAGATTTGTACTGCTTGAAGGGTTAGGGCACTTTATTGCAGCCAGCGCCGTGCCCGTCTTGCTCGATTTGATCGTGAGTCATACCCGTCCTGCGGCTGGGCGGCATACGGCTGAAGTTCGGTTGCCAGTAGATAGTTCAGTCCGTGAGGTGAGTTGAGATGAGGCGGTTTAATCAAAAGGTAGTGGTGGTGACCGGTGCAGGCTCCGGCATGGGGCGGGCGTATGCGCTGGAGTTCGCGCGGCTGGGTGCGCATCTGGCGTTGAATGACTTTGGCGAGGCTGGTCTTGCGGAGACGTTACGCTTGCTTCAGTCGCAGTATCCATATACACGCGTCCATGCCAAGGTTTTTGATGTTGGTGATCGGGCGGCGATGTATGACTTTGCTGATGAAGTACAACAGGCGCTCGGCAATGCCCATGTTGTCGTCAATAATGCTGGCGTGGGTGGTGGCGGTGCATCGACTTGGGAAACCGATGATCAGACCTTCGAGCAGACCCTGCAGGTGAATTTTTTTGGCGTGGTTTATGGGACGCGGGCTTTTCTGCCACAATTGAAGGCCAATGCCGAGGGCGCGATCATCAATGTCTCCAGCATCTTTGGCTTTGTCGGAACGCCGGGTTCATCTGCGTATTGTGCGTCCAAATTCGCGGTTCGTGGCTTTACTGAGTCGCTTATGGTCGAACTCTATGCCACGCCAATTTCAGTGCATACGGTTCATCCGGGCGGCATCAAGACTAATATCGCCAGCCAATCTACACGGGGGCAGGCATTCGCTGATAAATTCCTCAAGACCGATGCAACCGAGACGGTCAAGCAGGTGATTCGAGGCATAGTGGCGGGACAGCCGCGTATCATCTATGGTCATCGAGCGAAGCCAGTCTGGCTTGCGTCGTGGCTTTTGCCATTAAAACTGCGCAATCGGCTGATCTATAAGCAGATGATCAAGTTTGCATCTTGTACAGGTTAATCTGCGCATATCGATCATAAGCGTGTTTAGGTCAGGTCATTTCACGAGGAAGTACAGCTCAATCATGAAAATTCATCACCTCAATTGCGGCACCATGTGCCCGATGTGTCAGCGTCTCGTCAATGGTCATGGCAGTTGGACCAAGCCCGGTCGAATGGTCTGTCACTGTCTGCTGGTTGAGACGGCGAGCAGTCTGGTACTGGTCGATACCGGTATGGGTAGTCAGGATATATTGCATCCGGCCAAGCAACTCGGTCGAGCTTTTGTTTCGATTACCCGGCCGCAATTGTCAATGGCCGAGACCGCCATAGCCCAGATTCGTCGTCTGGGTTATGACCCTAAAGATGTCCGCCATATCCTACCCACGCATCTGGATTTGGATCATGCCGGAGGGCTGGCTGATTTCCCCCACGCCAAGGTGCATGTATACAAGCCTGAGCTGGAACAGATCACAAGGCCGACGCTACGCGACAAAGTACGTTTTCGTGCGGCGCAATTTGCCCATCATCCGCACTGGGTCGTGCATGAGGCGATGGATGAGCCATGGTTTGGCTTCAACAGCACGGTCGCGATCCCAGCGCTGGATGTCGATATCCGGATCGTACCTTTGATTGGGCATACCAAAGGTCATGCGGGTATCGCAGTACAGGATAAAGATAAATGGCTACTGCACTGCGGCGACGCGTATTTTCATCACAGTCAGGTCACAAAAGAAGGGCCGATGTCGATCGGACTGGCTGTTTTTGAGCGGCTGGCCCAGACTTATCCAGAGGCCAGAGCCAATCATGTCGCGAAGCTCCGTCATCTGGCGCAGTCACAGCAAGATCAGGTCGAGATGTTTTGTGCGCATGATCTGGTGGAGTATGAACGCTATGGTAAGCGTGTCGGATAACACCGGATTGGCGTGCTTATATTGCACAGTTGAATGTGCCATTTTACGGTGTCTTTCATCGGGATCAGGTGTATTGATAGAGGCTTGGAGACCCTTATGAATACCTGCATTTTGTATATTTGCGTGGATTTGTGTTGAAAAATAGTAGAGTATGAATTGTTAATGTTTGTTACTTGATAATGATTATCATTTGATATTGGATATTTGTTTGCTATTCTTGGTGCGTTCTTAACTATTTGGTTAGACTATCATGAAGATGCAGCAAGGAATTCTAAATAATCTCTTGTCGATGCCGGTCAACCGCGCACAGGCACATCAGCGCGGACTCTCCCGAACGTTGCAGGCGCTCTTTCGGGAACATCTGTTGGCTCATGATCAGATTCATATCGATGGTGATGCATCGTGGTTATCATTGTCTAAAGACAAGGTATTGCGTTTTGAGGGTTTGACCTTGGGGCGTGCCGGTAGCTGCCATCTGCGTGGCCGGATAACGGCACATCAGCCACTAGCCCAGACCGTTGAAATCGTCAGTCCGTCCGCGTTGCTGGAGTATGTCGGCGATACCATTCCCGATGTTCAGTCTGCTGATCTGGCGCGGCTGTGTGGTGAGGTTGAGAACAGTGTTCAAAACGACATGCTCTGTCAGGAGTATCGCTATGCTTGGCGTGATCAACTGATCTCGGAGCGAGCGCAAGCGTATTTTTTGCACGATGTCCGCCAGCGTGTGATGGCTACCAATCCGACATTACTGCTTGAACAATGGGGTACGATCGGGCATCCGTGGCACCCGAATTTCAAGACCAAACAGGGCTTATCAGCGACCGAGGTGGTGGCACTGTCGCCGGAGTTTCAGGCGACCATTCAGGTCTCGATTGCTGCGATTCGCAAACAAGTGACGGTTGTTGAGTCGTCTGACCCTGTAGATTGTGATTATCTTGCATGGTTTGCCGTGACATATCCGGAGTGCTTTGAGCACTGGCGGCAGGCGTTGTGGGCACTTAGCCTCGACCCGAATGACTGGTATCCGCTACCAATACACCCTTATCAGCGCAAAGAATACCTGTTGACAGAATTCGCCCCTGAGATTGAGCGTGGCGATCTGCGCTTATTGCCTGTCCATCTATCTGCATCGCCAACCATGTCGTTTCGGACCGTCGTTCCCCAGCGCTCACAAAAAATGCCGCACATCAAATTGCCCGTATCGCTGCGGTTGACCAGTGTCGAGCGGACGGTATCGCCCAAGTCTGCGGTGATGGGACCACGGATCACGCGTTTGTTGAACCGACTCATGGCCAGTGAAAAAGGCTTCTATGGCTGTCTAGAAATTGTTCAGGAGGAGATAGGCATACATTTTCTGGATGCCGATGACCAGCGTGCGCGCCATCTGGCTGCGCTGTTCAGACAGAATCCTGCTCAAAAGCAATGCGATGGCCTGTTTGCGATCCCCGTAGGGGCCTTGTTTGCCGAATCTCCCTATGCAGACACCAGCGCTCAGATCCGGACCCGGGAGACACAGACCTTGCTCGCAGAGCTGGTTGTGCTCGGATACGGACAGGGCGAGCAGGCTTCGGTTGCGTTCTTCCGGCGTTATGCCAAAACTGTTCTGACGGCCACACTGGGGCCTTATCTGTGCTATGGCCTTGCGTTTGAGGCGCATCAGCAGAATAGCTTTATCTTGGTGGATGCGACTTTTCACCCCGTCCGCTTGCTGGTCCGCGATTTTGGTGATGTTCGCGTTCACACGCCAACGCTGCATGCGGCAGGAGAAAGTCTGAGCGCCTATCGGCCCGGACACACGCTCTTTGACGATGAGGTGATCGTGCGGGACAAGATACTGCATGCGGTGATGCTCTGCCATCTGGGCGAGATGGTACTGCTCTTAGAGCGACTGGCACCGCAGGTGGGATTCTCGTTCTGGGATCTGCTAAGGCAGGAGGTCATTCTGGCGTTTGAGCATTACCGTGCGCAGACTGAACCGCATCGCTGGGCGACCGAGTATGAGGCTTTTCTTGAGGCGCCGTGGCCTGCCAAGTCGTTTCTGCGTATGCGTCTGCTCAATACACAGGATGATCTGCACCTGACGATGGCGAATCCGCTGGCACGGCACATTGCGCTGTTGCCCCAGTCATGATTCAGGCTCTCTTGCAGCGTTTGCGGATCAAAGACCCGATTGTCTGGCTGTTCCTGATCCAGCTTTGCTCGATGGGTGCCATGGAGATGAGCGCACCGTTCTGGGTATTGCATCTGCAGACTTTGGGGCATTTTTCGACATCGACTCTCGCCGCGTTAAGCGCGGTGGTTTATGCCGGCCCGCTCCTCACGGCCATGCTGATGACCTCGTTTTGGGGGCGTCTAGGCGATCGGGTTGGGCACAAGCCCATGTTGATCCGTGCTTTGCTGGCGCTGACGGTTACTCAGCTCTGGATCGCGATGACCGAGGATGTGGTGACTCTGCTGCTGGCCCGACTGATACAGGGGGCGTTTGCGGGGTTTATTGCGGCGGCTCAAGCCTATGGTACGACGCTGGTCGGGCGTGAGCAGCGTTCATTATTGATCGCCCGGCTTCAGATTGCCACGGCACTGGGGTCTCTTACGGGACCGCTGTTTGGCGGCATGCTCTTGGGTGCTTTGAGTTTTCAGGTGGTCAATCTGGTAGCAGTCGTGCTGTGTCTGGCATGTACCTTGGCGACATTCTGGATGCTGCCTGCTGCGAGATCAGTGTTGACGCAAGCCCAACCCGTTAAGCCACAATCGTCGTTGGCTCATGAGCCATCGTCTAGCTCAGCGCGTATCTGGTCTCTCTGGGGCGGGCTCTTGGTCGGGATCGTGCTGATTCAGGCGGGCAAGATGATGCCGCAGGTGTTCTTTGGCGTCTATGCCGTCAAGGTACTGCATGCGACAGCATGGCAGGTGGGTTTGAGTTATGGGGCTATCGCCTCTGGGCTGGTACTCTCGGCTTCATGGTGGGGACGGCGTTTTGGTCGTCTACCAGAGCAGACCGTACTGCGACAGGTAGAGTGGGTTATCTGGGGCTGTGTGGTCGTCACCCTCTGGCAAGGGTGGAGTCATCAAATCTGGCTGTTCATGCTGGCACGTGCCGCGTGGGGTGTCTTGCTCGGCGCATTGCTACCGGTTTTTTACAGCCTGTTGTCGAGGCGTGCGGCTGAGCCGCAACAGGGCCACGCGCTCGGCCTTGGCAATAGCGCAGCCAAAGCTGGTGCGCTGCTGGGTCTGGGTCTCGGCACGCTCTCCATGATGTGGCTGCCGCAGTCGTATCTGTTCCTGCCTGTCGCAGGGGTATATCTCATCGCCGCGCTGGGTGTGCGTGTTTTACGCATATGCAGCACCGGGTCAGCACATCAGGCTCGTACAGTCCTTTCTCAAGCATCCGCACATCATCCCTAAACGGTGCGGCTTCCTTTTTCGTTTTTGTCTTTAACGCTGTTCTGGAGTTCACATGAATACTTTTACCTGCGCGCATCCTTCGATGCTGCGCCTCTCATGCTGCACGCTACTGGTCATGCAATCCCTTTCTCAATCAGCCATCGCCGAGTTGCCAAGAGTGCCGGATGCTGATGATGATTCGATAGATAGCACAGACGGCTCCAATGCATCATCAATCGCGAGCAAGTCCGTAGCACGCATCGTGGTGCATGGCGAGCGCAACCGTCAGCGCTATAACGCCATGAAATCCAAAACAGCGACCAAAACCACGGCACGTCTGCATGATGTGCCCCAGACCGTGAATGTGGTGACGCAAGCGGTCATGCGTGATCAGAATGCAGCATCCATGCAGGATGCACTGATCAATGTCCCGGGTTTGAGTGCCAGTGTCGGCGATGGGCAGCGCGATCAGAACGTGATCCGCGGTTTTCTGAATATCACCGATCAATATGTAGACGGGGTGCGTGATGATGCGCTGTACTATCGGGACATTTCGAATATCGAGCAGATCGAAGTGCTTAAAGGCCCCGCTGCGGTGCTCTATGGACGCGGATCGGCGGGCGGGATCATTAATCGCATCACCAAAAAGCCCATTGCCAATCCGATCGACGAAGTGGGCGTCGTGCTCGGATCGCACGGGGAGCATCGTGCAGAGTTTGATCTGGGCGGTGTCAGTGCCAATCCGAATGTCCTGTACCGCGTCACCGGTGCGGCTGAGGATTCGTCCAGCTTCCGAAACGGGTATTTCCTGCAGCGCGAGACTGTTGCACCCTCCGTCAAGTTTATTCTGTCGCCAGATACGACCTTAATGTTTCAGGCGGATTATCTACGTGACAAACGTCTCGCCGATCAGGGGTTACCTAGCTACCATGGCCGTCCGGTCGATGTGCCGATCAAGACCTATTATGGCGCAGCCAATGGACGTGATCGTGCCTATGTCGAGTCGGAAGTGGCTAGTGGCGCCGTGACGCTGGATCACCAGATCAGTGATGATCTCAAATTTCACACGGTATTCCGAGCTTATGACTATACGCTGTATCGCAATTACACCACACCTACGGTCAATGAAGCCAAAGGGACGGTTGCGATTGCTCAGACCCATCGTACGCGTGATGAGAAAGGCGTCTACTTGCAGAATGAGATGTCGCAGACTTTAAATGTTGCCGGACTTAAACATGACATCCTTTATGGCCTTGAGCTTGGGCATCAGGACAAAAGTGAGGTGCTGTACAGCAAAAAAAATGTCGCAACCTATAATCTCTTTGCTCCACAACTGGTGGATCTCGCGCCGTTACCCAGCAATCTGATCCCAAGCAATAACAACAAAAGCAATTTTGATATCATGGGCCTGTATGTACAGGATATGATCTCGCTGACATCACAGTGGAAGCTACTGAGCGGCGTCCGCTTTGATCAGCTAAAACAGCAACGCGACGATCTGACTCCCGCCAATATGGATCTCAAGCGCACCGACCGCACATGGTCGCCGCGTATCGGACTGGTCTACCAGCCGATAGATCCATTGTCGCTGTATGTTTCGTATAGTCAGTCGTTCCAGCCGATCTCGGATGCGTTTACCTTCTATGCCAACAGCGATCAGCTCAAGCCCACCGAGACAAGCAACAAGGAAATCGGAGCCAAATGGGACATCAACCCACGCTTGAGCATGACGACATCATTGTTTGAAATGTCGCAAACCAATATCCAAAGCCAAGACCCGAATAATCCTCTGCTTGCGTTACCGATTGGTCAGCAGCGTACGCGAGGGATCGAGCTATCACTGGCCGGACAACTTGCACCGCGCTGGGATGTACTCGCAGGCTATAGCTATATGAAAAGCGAAATCCTCAATTCGACCGCCAAGACCTCGACGGGGCAATCCTTCACCGGCAATGAAGCCTCGCTGACACCCCGGCACAGTTTTAATCTGTGGCTCAAGCATACGCTGGATCATGGTTTCTATGTGGCTGTCGGCGGTAAATCGGAGTCGGCACGCTTTGCATCTGCGGATGACCTGACTACTTTGCCGGGCTATGCAGTGATCAATCTGGGAGCCGGATATGAATCGCGCCGCTTTGATCTCGCGGCTACGTTGCAAAATCTGCTCAATCATCAATATTTTATCGCAGGGCATAGTGGCGCGAATGACTACAACATGCCGGGGCAGCCGATCGGTATTACTGTGGGTGCCCGATACCGGTTTTGATATGCTTATCTGATGAGTCCACCCAAGACAGCATTCACCTTACGGTAGTGCGGTCACGATTTTATCCATTCATCTGGTATCTAGAGCGTTAGTCTGATGTTGCATGACGTGCAGATGATGGGCTGGAAACGACCAGCAGTGGTCAGTGCACTCGAAGGTCAAAGCAGTGCTGCATTATTGTGAGGATTACCGATCTGATTGAAGACGAGATCGAATGTGGTCTTGCGGATAGGTAGGTGCTAACGCGCATGAGACAATGGTAGCAATATTCCTCATGGCCTATCGTCATGTGCTTGTGGTGAGTGCTCGATTGGCGGATTGCCTTGGGGTACCCGAGCGCCATCTGGTAATCCTCCCTTTCCGTGGCAATTTTACTCATAGGGCATCCTTTTCGCTACAGTTGCCATATTCGCGCTTTACGCTCAAGAGTTATCTCGCTTTAAACACTAGTCATTGCACATCTCCAATCTTATCAATCTAGAGTAAAGATGTTGCACTGACCGGTTGAATTCGGCTCAGCTAGAAATGGGAGGATTACCACTCGATTTCCTTGTCTCTAAGGGGTTTTGCGATCTTAGGCATAGGTTTTTACGGTATGAATTATCGTTGTTTAGATGATACCGCAAAGAAAGCTGGATGATATCGGAGGTCTTGAGATTGCTACGGATGGTTAAATAAAATGTAAAACAGTATCTTACTTATTATTTTGGACTTCTTTAGATGCTTTCGGAAGCTAAATGGTGCGCCTGGCGGGATTCGAACCCACGACCCTTGCCTTCGGAGGGCAATACTCTATCCATCTGAGCTACAGGCGCATCAGGGCGACCATCATAGGCAAAAAGTCTAGACAGGTAAAGCATCTTTACTATGAGGCGGGATGCTTTACATGCAATTGACGATATATTCACCGCCGTTTGGCAATTGATGCGGATTTGTGTTTAGCCCAATCTGCAATACGGATGGCAAACAGGATGATGAGTGTCAATGCATACGGCCAAGTCGAGACTAGCCCGAGTTTCTTGAGCCAGGTCATATGAATGACGGCGAGGATGCCGATGGCATAGACGAGCCGATGTAGGGTTTTCCAACGCTTTTTGAGCCGGTGCTGCCAGCCGTGGGTGGAGGTGATCGCAAGGGGCAGGTAAAACATCAGCGCGAAGAAGCCTACGATAATATAAGGTCGATGTGTCAATTCATCGCCAAGCAGCGAGAAATCCCAGCCCAGTAGCAGGGTGCCATAGAGCAGGAAGTGTATGCTGGCATAAAAGAATGCATATAACCCAACCATACGCCGGAAATGAATCCAGATCACCTGACCTGTGATCAGCCTGAGCGGTGTCACAGCAAGTGCAAGTAGAATCATCCGGATCGCCCACGTTCCACTTTCATCTACGAGATGCTTGGCCGGATCGGCGGCACCTAATTGATTAAAAACCGCCTGATACACCATCCACAGTGCTGGAGCGAGCAGCAGAATAAAGACGAAGGGTTTCAGGCGTCGCGCACGCTGTAGGGCAGTGGGTGCTTTTTTGACAGTAGTTGCTGCGATATCGCTCATGGTATTCCTGATCAATCTTTTTGAAAAAAACGTTCACATCAACGTATTGAAGCGGTGCTTAAAAGAACCGCCGCAGATCCATGCCCTGATACATATGGGCGACATCATTCACATAGCCGTTAAACATGAGGGTTTTGCGCCGATTGGGGTTAAACAGACTGCTGGGCAGACGTCGCTCGGAGGCTTGTGACCAGCGTGGGTGATCGACGGTCGGATTGACGTTGGCGTAGAAGCCGTATTCATTGGATGCACGTTCGGCCCATGTCGTGGCCGGCAGACGGTCTGTGAACGTGATCCGGACGATGGATTTGATGGATTTAAAGCCGTATTTCCATGGCACGATGAGGCGTAGCGGCGCGCCGTCCTGATCAGGCAGGCTGCGACCATAGAGACCGACAGACATCAGGGTGAGTGGATGCATGGCTTCGTCCATCCGCAGCCCTTCGACATAGGGCCATGGCAGATCGTTGCTGCGCTGATTAGGCAGTTGTTTGGGGTCCATCAAAGTATGAAAGACGATATAGCGGGCGTTATTTTTAGGTTTGAAGCGCTGGATCAGTGCCGCCAGCGGGAACCCCAGCCAAGGCACGACCATGGACCATGCTTCGACACAGCGGAAGCGATAGATGCGATCTTCCAGCGTGTGTGGCGCCAATATGTCTTCTAGCGTATAGGTGCCGGGTTTGTCGCAAAGCCCGTCGATGGTCACACTCCATGGCGAGATCTTGATTGTGCCTGCATGCTCCGATGGATCGGATTTCTCAAGGCCAAATTCATAGTAATTGTTATAGGTCGTGACGGCATCATAGGGGGTAAGCGCTTCGCCTGTGGGATTGGTCACCATGGGTTTGCGGCCTGCGATCTTCTGTTTGAGGTAAACCGGTGCATCGGGGCGCTCAGGTGCCGGTGTATAGGGCAGCGCCAGCGCCTGACTGGTATTAGGCAGCAGTAAGCCGGACGTAGCGGCAGCACTGCCGACGATGCCGAGCTGCTTCATAAAGCTGCGGCGATTGAGATACTGGGACTCGGGGGTGATTTCACTGCTACTGGGTGTACTGGGATCGCGATGTTGGATCAGCATGATGACTATCCTTGCAATATGGCCACCCTAATAAGGAGGTGTGGCGGATCATTGGGGTTAAGGATTACTCTAGTCTTTTTTTCTGCTGACGTGTAAAAGATTTAGCCACGATTTTGCTGGCATTTGGCTGTGATTTAGTACGAGGGTGTAACGTTTGGGCGCGATGGGCGTCTAAGCAGATCCGTCGCGCCTCTCCAGTATCAAGCAGAGGGTGGGATAGCTTGCTCTAAAAGCTGTAAGGTGCTTTCCTGCGCGTAGAAAGGTGCAAATTGGCGGCTGAGAATCTCGTTGAGATAGCCACGTTCATCCAGCAGAATAAGAACCTGCGGAGCAAAGCGCATCATCTCTGTCAGGATATGCGTGCGGCTGATTCCAACGTCATCCAGAAGATCGGTCAGCGCCGTATCCTGATAGGCATCATAGAAGACATCGACGCCCGTGTAGATCAGGCGCTGGATGTATTCGGTCTGACGTAGTTTGCGCCATTCGTTATAGCCCAAGACGAGGAAATCCTCAAGATCCAGTGGCTCAAGTCCTTCCATGAGTTCAGCAACGGTCTCATCCTGCACGCCCTGCCAGAGCTGCCAGATGGTGTCGCGCCAGACATTACGGTCTTGCACTGCAAGCGTCTGACAACCTTGAATGATGACGCGAGTGACGGTCTGGTGCAGTAGTTGAGCCAGATGGGTTTCTTGCTGGCGCAGTCCACGCGATACTCGCTGCTGGACCCGGCTCAGGAGCTTGTTATCTTGAAGTAGAGGCTGGTTACCATTTGTCAGGCGCTGCAGCCAATCCGGTGTATGCTCGGAAAACTGCTTTTCCAGTAGCATCAACGCATGATCGGAGACCAACTGATGGAAGGTTTCGCTTTGACCGATCTTTTCCAGTATCAGCCCGCGCAGTTCATCCAGTTCCAGAACTTTATCCAGCCACTGGCTAATGTGTGCATTGCTGATGAGATGCTTGAGTTTAGGGGAGCTTTTGAGGGTTTCGCGATGCAGCTGTTGCGCCATTTCACCAGACAAGGCAATGACACCTGCGCCCAAATCCAGCTCAAACGCAAATACTCGGACGACATCGCGCAAGGTCTGCCGACTGACTGCATCTCCGAGGGTGATTTCGCTGGCCGTCATCAGGGCCTGATCAACTTCGATGGATAGTGTCTTCTCCAGCGCTGTGCCGAGCAGGCGTGAGCGGGCATGAGCGACTTGGGCAGCCAGCAGTGCTTGAGCGGTCTGCTGCGCCTGCTGGCGTCGGGATGTCTGATCAGGCTGTGTCATGTCTACATCTCATCCTTGGCGGGGACTAGCAGGTCGATTCAGGATTCGTGAATCGACCATTTATTGACCAGTGGATAGCGGCGTTCGCGGCTGAAGGCGCGCTGACTGATACGTGGTCCAAGAGCCGATTGCTTGCGTTTGTGTTCATTGCGATCGACCAGTTGGATTACATGCTGCACGGTGCTTCGGTCAAAACCTTGCTCAACCAGTGCTTCCAAGCTCATATCGCGTTCGATATAGCCATAGAGAATGGCATCGAGCACGTCATAAGGTGGCAGCGAGTCTTGGTCGGTCTGATCGGGACGCAGTTCAGCACTCGGTGCACGGGTGATAACGCGGTCTGGGATGACAGGGGTGTCTTCAAGCGAATTACGGAATTTAGCCAACTCATAGACTTGGGTCTTGTAGACGTCTTTGAGGACGTCATAGCCGCCTGCCATGTCGCCATAGAGCGTGGCATAGCCGACAGACATCTCGGATTTATTGCCGGTGGTCAACACCAGATGGCCGAATTTGTTGGATAGCGCCATTAACAGGGTGCCACGACTGCGAGCTTGCAGATTCTCCTCAGTCGCATCTGCAGGTGCGTTGCCAAGTAGCGGGGCCAGCGTCTGGCGGAATCCATCGACGATCTGGTGGATATCGACCACATGATAGGCCACACCCAGGCGATTAGCCTGCGCTTCGGCGTCTTCCATACTCATTGAGGCCGTATAGGTGTAGGGCATCATGACGGCATTGACCCGATCTGCACCCAGCGCATCTACGGCGATAGCCAGTGTCAGCGCAGAGTCGATGCCGCCTGACAGGCCAATAATGACACCCGGGAAGCCGGAGTGATTGACATAGTCACTGACAGCCATGACCAGTGCGCGATAGATTTCGGCCAGTTTGGGCAGTGGTTTTGGGGTTGCTTTAGGCAAGAAGGCTTTGGTGTCTGTATCAAACTCGACCAGAAGTAGTTCGCTTTCAAAACGGCCTGCCTCGGCGGCGATCTGACCGTCAGCATTGACTGCGACTGAGCCACCATCAAACACCAGATCGTCCTGTGCACCGACCAGATTGACATAGGCCGCTGGGATGCCGTTTTCTTGGGTGCGGCGGGTCAGCAGCGAGCGGCGCAGTTCTTGCTTGCCGATCTGAAACGGCGAGGCATTTAGCACCAGCACCAGATCGGCGCCGTGTTCTTTGAGGGCCTTGATCGGTTGGCGATGCCAGACGTCTTCACAGACCAAGAGTCCGAGTTTGACGCCCTGAATCTCAAACATCACCGTGTCGTGGCCGGCTTCAAAATAGCGCGCTTCGTCGAAGACGCTGTAGTTGGGCAGTTTTTGCTTGCGATAGACGCCACGCTGACTGCCACCAGAAAAAATCCCGGCACTGTTAAAGCGCTTACGTCCTTCAGTGAGTGGATAGCCGACAATGATGACGATGCCGGTAACGGCAGCGATCTGCGCCAACGCTTGCTGAACGCGATGGGCAAGGTTAGGGCGCAGCAAGAGATCTTCGGGTGGATAACCGGTTAAAGCAAGCTCGGGGAATACAATGACATGCGCACCTTTGTCACGGGCGATGGCGGCTTGTTCAATAATTTTTTTAGTATTACCCGAGATGTCGCCGACGATAAACGGAAATTGCGCAAGGGCAAGGGTCAAAACACTCATGTTGTATCAAAATTCCATAAAAAGCCAACTCTTGAAACGAGTGGCTGAGACTATAATCTTATGCTGACACTATATCGCAGCAGACAGTCATTCAACAACGCAGATCTGGGGTGCGTTGATTGGCGCTGCTATTCAGGCGATGGGATGCAGTGGAATGATTTCCTGATCTTAGTTTAGCAGGTTGCATGCCAGTCATCGCAAAAATATTCCAAGATTTACCGGGGAGGGGGCTGTAGAGATATGTTCAAGCTGATTCTGGCTTCATTCATCGGTTGGCTCGCCTGGCGTGGGCTTTGGAGGCATTACCAAGGGGCTGCGCGTATTTCTCCACCTGAGCCGATCGAATTAAAAGCGTGTGTCCATTGCCAGCAATTGATCCGCATGGACCGTGCAGTGGTGCGAGAAGGGCGGGTGTTTTGCACCACTGCGCATGCCGATATGTTTATGCTGTGACCGTTGGCGCCAAGTCAGCATGTCTGGATCAACGCTTTTTTGGCCTGTCATGTGGATGCAGCGGCTCTCGTTTGTGTATCTGGATGGCAGAGGTGGCTTACTGACTGCCTATGATAGATGTAGTGGAATAAGAGGGATCTGGTTTGGGGTAAGGGCACGTGAGGATCGTACTGGTGAAGAAGCAAATGACATTCATGTCTGAGGTCAATCAGCGGGTAAATCGGCATCTGATCCCTATCCTGCGTCCGATTCTCAGGCGTGCTACACGTTGGGGGCGTGCGCGCTGGCCGAGCTTGTCCATGCAGTGTCGTGTACTCACAGCAGGCGAGCGGGAGATTGCTGAGCAGGTATTTGCGGGCGCGCTGCGACTGGATTCGATTCGTCTATGCAGCAGCCCGTGGATTTTAAAGAATTACGCGATGAGTCCTAATGGTTCGGTGTATTTTCATCCAGAGGATCTGGCTGCTGACTTTAGTCAGACGTCCTTGATGACACAATCGTGGCTTGTCCATGAACTGGTGCATGTCTGGCAAGTGCAGCAGGGCATGAATGTCGTCAGGCGCGCACTGTTCAACCGGCGCTACAGTTACACTTTGCGACCCGGCAAGTCATTCTATCGCTACGGGATTGAGCAACAGGCCCAGATCGTACAGGACTGGTTTATCCAGCATGTGCAGGGCCAGGAGTGTGCGGCCTTAGCGGCTATTTTGCCGTTTAAGGCATTGTCACAAGCATCAACTGCTACCAATAACCCAGTAGAAGCCGCCGAATCATCTGCTCATGCGGTTTAAAAGCGTTTGTTCAAATCGACAAATTAAAAAGACCTCATCACGTGGTCTTTTTAATTAGATCAGGGGAATCAGGCAGGTCTTTAACTTAACTGTGCAGTATCGGCCTCGTGAATGCCGATTTTGATTTTGGTTTGTGCGACCAGATCTTGCTCATCAGTTTGATTTGGATGAAAGCTGGGCCGGTAATAATCCAGAAACTGAGGTAGCATTTGCCCGTAAGTCCGAGTAAATAGCGTTGCAAATTTCCGCCATGATTTCAGATTAAATAGCTGCCTGTCGCGCTGCATCAGAATGACGGTATAGGCGCCTGAAACCGACAAAATCAATCCCAGACCTAGTGTATATACGCTGATGCGCGACAAGTAAGCATTCAGTCCTGAGCCATAAATAGCGCGGTAGGTGTCGAAAGCCACCGCTTTATGTTCGGTTTCCTCTACGCTATGCCATAGCCACAGATTGCGGATAGTATCGTCCGTCATCGGCTCATTGACCGAGCGCATCATCTGTACCACTTTTACCGCGGTATAGTGCTCAAGGCCGACCGTGGCGAGCAGATTAAATTTCTTGCTTGATAGCTTTTCAATGGCTTTAAGCAATATACCGGTGAATCTTTCCAGCGATTCCGGATTGAGGCCATATTGCTGGGCGCTGATATGAAAGGCATGATGCTCCTTGGAGTGCATCGCCTCCTGACCGATAAAAGCACCAATATCCTTGTCCAGCTGTGGATTATTGCGTACCTGATCGCGGACTCTACGTACGGCACGTACAAAAAAGGCTTCGCCCTCGGGAAACAAGAGCGAGAGTGCCGTAAAATACATGGTCGACGCCGGGTCGTTATCGTACCAGTATTTGGAAATACTGCTGAAATCATAGTCCATGCGACGGACAGGGAAAGAAGGCTGAGCCTGTGTTGCTTTGCTTGCATTAATTCTTGCGTTCATGATGACATCACCAGGAAATAATATGGGGGGGTGCATTTAGTTTCAAAATTGAACTTAAATACAATACAGATTATTAGCTGATGTCCGAGCGCTGGATAGTGTTCATCATCCATGAATCTATTGTCATGCGCCGAGAGAACTGATCAGTCAGTCAGTTTTGGTGATCTTAAGGCTAGCTTGTGGTGAGGTCTACTCATTAGATGAGAAAGATGAATTGGTGCGGATGTGGTATTAAAGTAAAAAAGACCGCATTGCGCGGTCTTTTTGAGTTGATCAACGTTATTGATCAGGCTTTGATTAACGCTTGTCCAGTGGCGTAAAGTCGCGCTGTGTTGAGCCCGTGTAGAGCTGACGCGGACGACCTATCTTGTATGGTGCCGAGTGCATTTCTTGCCAGTGGCTGATCCAACCCACAGTACGTGCAAGAGCAAAGATCACGGTGAACATGCTGGTTGGTATACCGATGGCTTTCAGGATGATACCCGAGTAGAAGTCAACGTTTGGATAGAGTTTACGTTCGACGAAGTACGGATCGTTAAGCGCGATTTCTTCCAGCTTCATTGCCAATGCCAGTTGTGGATCGTTGATGCCGAGGGCTGCCAGCACTTCGTCACAGGTCTCTTTCATGACCTTGGCGCGTGGGTCGAAGTTCTTGTACACGCGGTGACCGAAGCCCATGAGTTTGACTTCTTTGGTTTTGACCTTTTCCATGAACTCAGGCACTTTGTCCACTGTGCCGATTTCGTCGAGCATTTTCAGCACAGCTTCGTTAGCACCACCGTGGGCTGGACCCCACAGGGCAGCGATACCGGCAGCGATACAGGCGAACGGGTTGGCACCGGTCGATCCGGCCAGACGTACGGTCGAGGTCGAGGCGTTCTGTTCGTGGTCGGCGTGCAGGGTGAAGATGCGGTCCATGGCCTTGGCCAGTACCGGATTAACCTTGTAGTTCACGTCGGCTGGTACGGAGAACATCATGTACAGGAAGTTTTCGGCGTAGTTCAGATCGTTACGTGGATACATGAACGGCTGACCGATCGAGTATTTGTAGCACATCGCCGCGATGGTTGGGATCTTGGCAACCAGGCGGATCGCAGTAATGTGGCGGTGTTCGGCGTTATTGACGTCCAGTGAATCATGGTAGAACGCGGACAGGGCACCAACCACGCCGCACATGACGGCCATTGGATGTGCATCACGACGGAAACCGTCGAAGAATTTGCGGATCTGGTCGTGAACCATAGTGTGGTTGGTGACGAGGTGTACGAATTCGGCTTTCTGTTCAGCGGTGGGTAACTCGCCATTCAGGAGCAGGTAGCAGACTTCGAGATAGTCGGACTGGTCTGCCAGTTGGGCGATCGGGTAGCCGCGATGCAGCAGTACGCCCTTGTCACCATCGATGAAGGTGATTTTGGATTCACAGGCGGCGGTGGCCATAAAGCCTGGATCAAAAGTAAAATGGTCTTTGGATAAAATGTCTTTTACATCAATGACGTCAGGGCCGAGGGTGCCGCTGTAAATGGGGAGATCGAATTGTTGATCATTGAGCGTAAGTACGGCTTTTTTGCCAGTCGAACTACCAGACATTTGGAAACTCTCCAGAGAAGGAAAACCAGAAAAACGATCAGAAGCACGAAGGCAGGGACCTCTATCTGCTTGTGATCAATTTGGACCAGATCAGGTCAAAACAACGCCACACCCCGGATAAAGACACTGGAACGCTGGCCCTGTGTGTCTTTAAGCGGCCATCCATGTCATTAATGCAAGTCACTTGAGAGTGTAAAAAACGAGCAAGGAGGTGCAGCAGTTCGCTTTACGTTGCCAATACTACTATAAAACAGTGACAAAACGACACTAGATTTGATTTATCGCAGTATGGATAGCAATAAGATAACAAGTGCTGCCATTCTGATAAAACATTTTAGTCATTTAGTCTAGTGATATACATCTTTTAAGAAAAAATATACCGACCGATGATAACAAAATGTTGCGGTGGGTTTGGTCAAGGCAAGTGCATGGTATGTGTTGATTGTACGTGAGAAGGGGGCTGCTGGATAAAGCCTGAACATTGCATGCAGACAGATAACAAAACAGATCAGGAAGCCATGTCATCGCGTTTGTAATTGTTTGTTGTAATCATTATACTCTCCACACACTTTAGACCTTCATGCGTTTAGACCCAGACAGCACTGATTTTGTCATGTTGGCTGAAACAAGCTGAAACAGGTTTGGTGTATGGCGCTAGGGTCTTTCATTTCCCTTAACCCCAGTGTGTGCCTGCCTCCTGCAGTACATACCAGGTAATAACTACAGGATGACCGCCTTGAAAAGCAAAAGACCTGTCAATTTGCCACTAAGTCAGGTGATTAGTGTCAATCTCAAATCGCCCGTGGCGATTGCTTCCATTCTGCACCGCATCTCTGGTGTGATTCTTTTTCTGCTCATTCCCGCTTTACTCTACGTCCTTCAGCATTCATTGGCTTCTCAGGAAGGTTTTGACATGGTTCGTCAGGACGTCTTTGGTAACATCTGCGTGCGTTTTATGGTGTGGGTATTCCTGTCCGGTCTGATCTATCACCTGTTCGCAGGGATCAAGCATCTTCTGGCTGATGTCGGTATCGCAGAAGAGTTGCAAAGCGGCCGCAATGCCGCATGGTTGATGCTGGCGCTGTCCGGTGTCGGTATTGTTGCGGCCTTTGTATGGGTGGTGCTCTGATGAAAAGTGCAACAGGTTTAACCGGTTCGGGTTCGCGCGACTGGGTCGTCCAGCGCATGTCGGCCATTGTACTGGCTGTCTATACCGTTGTTGTTCTGGGATGGATTCTCTGCCATTCCGGTACTCAAACACTCGATTATGCCCATTGGTACGGATTCATGATGACGCTGCCCATGAAGCTTTTTAGCCTCGTAGCCATCGTCTCCATCGCAGGTCACGCTTGGGTGGGCATGTGGACCGTATTTACGGACTACATCACCGAGAGCCATGCAGGAAGTGCGGCTGTGGGTCTGCGTCTGGTATTGCAGGCTGCAACTATCATTTCCATTTTTGTATTCGTATTCTGGGGTATCCAGATTTTCTGGTAATCGGCGTTTATAGCTTTTAAGAGCTAAAGGTTTGAGGAGAGTAGTTGTGGCTGCACTGTCTAAAGATGACATGAGCAATGTCAATACCCTGAACTTCGACGCCGTCATTGTTGGTGGTGGTGGTTCTGGGATGCGTGCTTCACTGCAATTGGCACGCGCAGGTCTGAAAGTCGCTGTTCTGACCAAAGTATTTCCAACCCGTTCGCATACGGTTGCGGCGCAGGGTGGTGTGGGTGCAAGTCTCGGCAACATGGCTGAAGACAACTGGCATTATCACTTCTATGACACCGTTAAAGGCGGTGACTGGCTGGGTGACGAAGACGCGATCGAGTTCATGACCCGTGAAGCACCCAAAATGGTGTATGAGCTGGAACACATGGGTATGCCGTTTGACCGTAACCCGGACGGTACCATTTATCAGCGCCCGTTTGGTGGTCATAGCTCGAACTATGGCGAGAAGCCCGTACCGCGTGCTTGTGCTGCTGCTGACCGTACTGGTCACGCGTTGCTGCATACGCTGTATCAGAAAAATCTTGAGCTGGGCACCCAGTTCTTTGTCGAGTGGATTGCGCTTGATCTGATCCGCGATGCCGATGGTGATGTGCTGGGCGTGACCGCGATTGATCAGGAAACTGGTGAAATCGGTGTATTCCAAGCGAAGGCAACCCTGTTTGCTACCGGTGGTGCAGGTCGTATCTACGCGGCATCGACCAATGCCTATATCAATACCGGTGACGGTCTGGGTATGGCTGCTCGTGCAGGTATTCCGCTGCAGGATATGGAATTCTGGCAATTCCACCCGACTGGCGTCGCCGGTGCTGGTGTGCTTCTGACCGAAGGCTGCCGTGGTGAAGGTGCGGTACTACGTAACAAGAACGGTGAGCCGTTCATGGAACGCTATGCACCGACGCTGAAAGACTTGGCCCCTCGTGACTTCGTGTCGCGCTCGATGGACCAAGAGATTAAGGAAGGCCGTGGCTGTGGCCCACGTGGTGACTATGTGGTACTCGACATGACCCACTTGGGTGCCGAGACCATCATGAAGCGTCTGCCGTCGGTATACGAGATCGGCAAGAAATTCGCTAACCTCGATATCACCAAAGAGCCGATTCCGGTTGTACCGACCATTCACTATCAGATGGGTGGTATTCCGACCAATATCCACGGTCAGGTGGTTGTGCCTAAAGATGGCGAGCCAAACGTGGTTGTTAAGGGTTTCTATGCCATCGGTGAGTGTTCTTGCGTCAGCGTCCACGGTGCCAACCGTCTGGGGACTAACTCGCTGCTCGATCTGATTGTGTTTGGTAAAGCTGCCGGTGATCACATCATCGACCTCGTGCGCCATTCTGACAGCAACTACAAGCCACTGCCATCGCATGTGCTGCAGCAAAGTATGGGTCGTATCAACAAACTGCAAAACTCGACGCAAGGCGAGAATGCGCAGGATGTGGCTGATGAGATACGCAACATCATGCAGACCCATGCCGGTGTATTCCGTACGCAGGCGCTGATGGATGAAGGTGTCAAACAGATTCTGGCGCTGGAACCGCGTATCAAGAATATCCATCTCGGCGACAAGTCTAAGGTATTCAACACAGCACGTATTGAAGCGCTGGAAGTTGAAAACCTGTACGAAGTTGCCAAGGCGACCATCGTCTCTGCGGCTGCCCGTCGCGAGTGCCGTGGTGCACATACCGTGGTGGACTATGAACATCCTGCCGACCATCCAACGATGGCTAACGGTCGTAACGATGAAGAGTGGCGTAAGCATACCTTGTGGTATTCCGCCGACAATCGCTTGGAGTACAAGCCTGTACGCACCAAGCCGTTGACGGTTGATCCGATTCCACCGAAGCCACGCACATTCTGATCAGGAGAGTAACGAGATGAGTATCCGTACGTTTGAAGTCTATCGCTATGATCCTGATAAGGATAAGGCGCCGTACATGCAGACTTACCAGCTGGAGTTGGGTGAGCATGACCGCATGCTGCTCGACGCCCTGATCAAGCTGAAAAAGCTGGATGAAACCCTGTCATTCCGCCGCTCCTGCCGTGAAGGCATATGTGGCTCGGATGGGATGAACATCAACGGCAAAAACGGTCTGGCTTGCCTGACCAGCATGCATGAACTGCCGCAAAAGATCGTGCTGCGTCCGTTGCCGGGTCTGCCGGTGATTCGTGATCTGGTTGTGGACATGAACCAGTTCTACACCCAGTATGAAAAGGTCCGTCCGTACCTGATCAACGAACAGCCGGCACCGCCGACCGAGCGTCTGCAGTCGCCGGAAGATCGTGAGAAGCTGAACGGCTTGTACGAGTGCATCCTATGTGCCTGCTGCTCGACATCATGCCCATCGTTCTGGTGGAACCCGGACAAGTTCCTCGGTCCATCGGCACTGATTCAGGCTTATCGCTTTATTGCGGACAGCCGTGATAAAGATACTGACAAGCGTCTGGCTGATCTGGACGATCCGTTCAGCCTGTTCCGTTGCCGTGGCATCATGAACTGTGTGTCGGTTTGCCCTAAGGGATTGAACCCAACCAAAGCCATCGGTCATATCCGCAACATGCTGCTGGATCGGGCGGGCTAATGTCGTCTTTTCGTGATGTGAATGATCGCGATTAAAAGAGCGCGCCTGAAGGCGCGCTTTTTTATTTTTATTGCCGGCGCAACCGATGATATTTTTTGGATTAATGTCAGCTATAGTTCAAAAAAATCAGGGTGGACAGGGCGTCCATGTTACGATTTTGCCGCTGTAGTATAATGACTCTGCTGATGTTTTTATATGCTACAGAACCGCTTTTGCAATATCTGAGGAACCTGACACACTGCCCAAATAAAATATCCAATCTCAGCACATGACGTCTTTAAAGTCATATTGGTCAAGCAGGTTGAACTGGACATGTTGCCTTCTTTATTATGCTTCACCAATCTGATTTATACAAAATGTCCATCTCGCGCTGGACTCCATACTGGTAGGATCTTGTCCACCCAGTCCAAGATGTTTAGGTATGTATTTTCGTCTACAAAAACTAACGCAAAAGCAGGTTTTGTCTCTGGCGAGTGATGCGTATTTAGCTTAGTCTTGGTAAAAATTCCTCTACGATTTAAGAGGGTTGTGCGCTCATATTCTCTAGTGTCTCTGCTGTGGGTTTGTCTTGCACTGGAGTCATGGGGATGTAGCGCGCAATAGGCGTGATGATGTGACAGGTAGGCACAGAATCATTGTCGCGCGAATGACATGTCGCGCGGATTCTGTGGAAGATTAGGTTGTACAGATTTAAAAAAGACGAGTAAACGCTCATGCAAGAGGCACAGATGCAGCGCGCAGATACCGAGTTGTCTGCAGAAAACGCAGCCTATATCGAAGAACTCTATGAGGATTATCTGACGGACCCTACGTCAGTTGGTGCAGACTGGAAAAGCCTGTTTGACCAATACCCCAAAGGTGATCAACCCCACAGCAATGTCGTTGAGCAGTTCCTGCTCCTCGGTCGCAATTCAACCCGCTCTCAACCCATGGTGCAAAGCTCGGTCAGTACTGACCATGAGCGTCGTCAGGTCGGCGTGCTGCAACTGATCGCCGCATACCGTAGCCGTGGTCACCAGAAAGCCCGTCTGGACCCCTTGGGTCTGATGCGTCGGGAAGAAGTGCCTGATCTTGAGCTGGCTGCACATGGTCTGTCCAAGTCCGACTTCGATACCATTTTCCAAACCGGAAATTTGCAGATCGGTAAAGCCGAAGCGACTTTGGGTGAAATGGTCTCGGCGATGGAAGCCATCTACTGCAGTTCGGTCGGTGCCGAATACATGCATATCGTCGATACCAAAGAAAAACGCTGGATCCAGCAACGTTTGGAGAGCGCACGCGGTATCCCGCATTTCACACCTAAGACCAAAAAGAACTTGTTGGAGCGTCTGACAGCAGCCGAAGGTCTGGAAAAATTTCTTGGTAGTAAATACGTCGGTGCCAAACGCTTTGGCTTGGAAGGTGGCGAAAGCTTTATCCCGATGGTCAATGAGATCATTCAACGTGCGGGTACTGTCGGTACACGCGAGATCGTCATCGGCATGCCGCACCGTGGCCGTCTCAATATGCTGGTCAATATTTTGGGTAAAAACCCGTCTGATCTGTTTGGTGAGTTTGAAGGCAAGACTTTTAATAAAAAAGGCTCAGGCGACGTCAAATACCATCAGGGTTATTCCAGTAACGTGATGACCCCGGGCGGTGAAGTGCATCTGGCTCTGGCCTTTAACCCGTCGCACCTTGAAATCGTAAGCCCTGTGGTTGAAGGTTCGGTCCGTGCTCGTCAGGTCCGTCGTAGCGATGTCGGCGGTGATGCGGTATTGCCGATCATTGCTCACGGTGATGCGGCTTTTGCAGGTCAAGGCGTGGTGATGGAAACCTTCCAGATGTCGCAGACGCGCGGCTACAAGACTGGCGGTTCGATTCACATTGTTGTAAATAACCAAGTGGGCTTTACCACCAGCCGTCCCGAAGATGCGCGCTCGACCGAATACTGTACCGACGTGGCCAAGATGGTCCAGTGCCCGATCTTCCATGTGAACGGCGATGATCCTGAAGCCGTATTGTTCATTACCCAACTCGCTGTGGACTACCGTATGGAGTTCCACCGTGACGTGGTGATCGACCTGTTCTGCTATCGCCGTCGTGGCCATAACGAAGCGGACGAGCCGTCGGCTACCCAGCCGCTGATGTATCAAGTGATCGGCAAGCTGCCAACCACCCGCACTCTGTATGCAGACCGCCTGATCGCCGAGAATATCCTCTCGCGTAGCGAAGCAGATCAGATGATCGAAGACTATCGCGAGGCTCTAGAGAAGGGCGATCATGTGGCCAATGCGCTGGTGGGTCAGCCGAATCCGTCCCTGTATGTAGACTGGAAGCCGTACCTCGGTCATACCTTGGTGGACGATGTGCAAACTGGTGTGGACCTTGACGTACTAAAAGATCTCGGTACACAGATGAGCCTGCTGCCGGATGGTTTTGTCCTGCAGAAACAAGTGCAGAAGGTCGTGGATGATCGTCTGAAAATGCAGCACGGCGATCTGCCTCTCAACTGGGGTGCCGCAGAGACCTTGGCCTATGCTTCGCTCTTGAATGAAGATTATTTAGTGCGTCTGACTGGTCAGGATGTGGGCCGGGGGACATTCTCCCATCGCCATGTCGAACTGTACAATCAGACCAATGGCGAGATGTATGTGCCACTGCGTCACATCAAACCCAATCAGCCACGTTTTGCGCTGTACGACTCGCTGCTGTCTGAAGAAGCGGTCTTGGCGTTTGAGTACGGCTATGCGACGACCATTCCCAATGCCCTGATCATCTGGGAAGCCCAGTTTGGTGACTTCGTCAATGGTGCACAGGTCGTGATTGACCAGTTCATCTCAAGTGGTGAGACCAAATGGGAGCGGGTCTGTGGTTTGACCTTACTTCTGCCACATGGCTATGAAGGACAGGGACCTGAGCATTCCTCTGCGCGCCTTGAGCGCTTCCTGCAGTTGTGCGCCGAAGACAACATGCAGGTTTGTACGCCGACCACACCGGCGCAGATTTTCCATCTGCTGCGTCGTCAGGTCGTGCGTCCGATCCGTAAACCGCTGGTGATCATGTCACCGAAGAGTCTGCTGCGTCATAAGCTTGCAATCTCCAATCTGTCGGAGCTGGCGACCGGTAAATTCGAAACCATCATCGATGAAACCACCGCACTGGACAAGGGCGAAGTCACCCGCGTGATCCTGTGTGGCGGTAAGGTCTACTACGATCTGTTTGAAGAGCGTCAGGCCAAGAACATCACCGATACGGCGATCGTTCGGATTGAGCAGTTGTATCCGTTCCCAGCAGCGCGTCTGGCCCATATCCTTGCGTCTTATCCAAATCTGAAGCAGCTGGTCTGGTGTCAGGAAGAGCCGCAAAATCAGGGCGCATGGTCTTTCGTTGCGCCGCTCCTGTATCCTGTAGTTTATGATGTCAAGGCTGGAACGCCTGTACGCTGTGCCTCACGTCCTGCATCTGCAGCTCCGGCGTGTGGATCGGCCTATTTACACGCAAAACAACAAACCTCGCTGATCGCGGCTGCGTTAGGTATCGACGAAGAATCTGAAGGAGCAACAGCACATGGCCACTGAAATCAAAGCCCCCGTTTTTCCTGAGTCCATCGCGGATGGGACAGTGGCGTCCTGGCATAAGAAAGTAGGCGAACCGGTCAAACGCGATGAAGTCTTGGCCGATATCGAAACTGACAAAGTCGTGCTTGAAGTCGTGGCACCTAACGATGGTGTGCTGAGCAGCATCACGATGGATCAGGGTGCTACCGTGGTGTCCGGTCAGGTCTTGGCGTTATTTGAAGAAGGTGCCGCAGGCACGGCAGCAGCCCCTGCGCCAGCTCCGGCAGCGCCCGCACCAGCCCCTTATCAGGCCGGTTCGGTTGAGATCAAACCGCGTGATCCGGCGGTCAATCCTGTAGTGCCTGACAGTGCCGCACAAGTGTCTGATCAGAGCCCAGCTGTACGCAAAGCACTGATCGAGAACAAGCTGGATTCGACTGAAGTGACCGGTTCGGGTCGTGGTGGTCGCATCACCAAAGAAGATGTGAGCAGCCATCTGTCAGCACCGCCGAAGGCAACCGTGTCGCAGCCCGCCACCAGTGTGACCGTGCAGCCGACTGCCGTGTCGCTGGCGATTGGTGAACGCATCGAGAAACGTGTGCCGATGACCCGTCTGCGTCAGCGTGTCGCTGAGCGTCTGCTGTCGGCCACTCAAGAAACCGCCATGCTGACCACCTTCAATGAAGTCAACATGAAGCCGATCATGGATATGCGTAAAGCGTATGGCGAGCGCTTTGAAAAACGTCATGGTTCGCGTCTGGGCTTCATGTCCTTCTTTGTCAAAGCGGCTACCGAAGCGCTGAAACGTTTCCCATCCGTCAATGCCTCGATTGATGGCACCGACGTCGTTTATCATGGTTACTATGATGTCGGTGTTGCCGTGTCGTCGGATCGTGGTTTGGTGGTACCGGTACTGCGTGATACCGACCGCATGAATCTGGCCGAGATCGAGAAGAGCATTGTTGATTTTGGTGCTAAGGCACGTGATGGCCACCTGAGCATCAATGAGATGACCGGCGGTACCTTCACCATTTCCAATGGTGGTGTATTCGGTTCGCTTCTGTCTACACCGATTCTGAACCCGCCACAAACCGCGATTTTGGGTATGCATAAGATCCAAGATCGCCCGATGGCCGTAGATGGTCAGGTGGTGATCCTGCCGATGATGTATCTGGCCTTGTCTTATGATCATCGCATGATTGATGGTAAAGAAGCCGTAAATTTCCTCGTGACCATCAAAGACATCGTTGAAGACCCGGCATCGCTGCTGCTTGATCTTTAAGTGATGTTGCCATGGCGGGCCAACTGGTCCGTCATGGCCTATGTATTCTGCGTGACTCCCGGATTGCTTAGCATCCGAAGTCGGAAAAAGTGGTTATCGTGCTTAAGGACAGGGCCCATTCGCTCGTTGTTCAGACGGTATAGTCAGCTTTTTCCGAAGTATATCAAGATGAAATGGAGAGAGCAGGGCTCTTATAAGACCTTTCATCGTGCCGGTTTCTTTTCCGCGTGATGTGTCGCGACGCCTGCTCGTGCCCCAATCATGTGAAAGTCAAAATAACAGTACCCAGTGAGAGGATGACATTATGGCTCAGCAATACGATCTCGTCGTCATCGGCGGCGGACCGGGTGGCTACGAGGCCGCTATTCGCGCGGCCCAACTCGGGATGAAAGTCGCCTGTATCGAAAAACGCGTGCATAAAGGCAAGCCCTCGCTCGGTGGTACTTGCCTCAATGTCGGCTGTATTCCATCCAAGGCGCTGCTGGACTCTTCGCATCGTTATGAGAGCATCGTTCACGAGTCGGCTGCGCACGGTATTTCGACCGGCGACGTCAACATCGACATCGCTACCATGTTGACGCGTAAAGACAAAGTCGTCGACCAACTCACCAGCGGTATCGCTGCTTTGTTCGTGGGCAACAAAATCGACTGGCTGAAAGGCACTGGACAACTGTTGGCTGGTAAACAGGTCAAATTCAGCCCACTTGAGGGTGGTGACGACCAGACCTTGGAAGCCAAAAACATCATTCTAGCGACTGGCTCGGTGCCGATTAATATTCCGGTTGCGCCTGTGAATGAACAGGAAATCGTTGATTCGACCGGTGCACTGGACTTCGCGACCGCACCTGCCACCTTGGGGGTGATTGGTGCTGGTGTCATCGGCCTTGAGCTGGGTTCGGTCTGGCGTCGTCTAGGCTCTGAAGTGGTGGTGTTTGAGGCCTTGGATGCTTTCCTGCCGACCGCCGACAAGGCTTTGGCTAAAGAAGCTCAAAAAATCCTCACCAAGCAAGGCCTCGATATCCGCCTTGGTGCTAAAGTGGCCGCGACCGAGATCAAAGATGGCAAAGTCATCGTCAGCTATACGCAAGGCGGGGAGAACAAGACTCAGACTTTTGACCGCCTGATCGTCTGTGTTGGCCGCAAAGCTTATAGCGAAGGTCTGCTGGCTGAGAACACTGGCATCAAATTGACCGAACGTGGTCTGATCGACGTCAATGATCAATGCCAAACCTCGGTTGAGGGCGTCTATGCTATCGGCGATCTGGTGCGTGGTCCGATGCTCGCGCATAAGGCGATGGAAGAGGGCGTGATGGCCGTCGAACGTATCCACGGCGAAGCCGCACAGGTCAACTACGACACCATCATCGGCGTGATTTATACCACCCCTGAGATTGCATGGGTCGGTCTGTCCGAAGAAGCGGCAGCGGCTAAAGGCCATGAAGTCAAGACCGGCCAGTTCGCCTTTGCCGTGAATGGACGTGCGCTGGCGTCCGGCGACACCCAAGGTTTTGTCAAATTCGTTGCCGATGCCAAGACTGATCGTTTGCTCGGTATGCATGTGATCGGACCAAGTGCCGGTGATATTGTCCATCAGGGCATGATCGCGCTTGAGTTTGTTTCCAGTGTCGAAGATCTGCAATTGATGATGTTTGCGCATCCGACCTTGTCTGAAGTGGTGCATGAGGCTGCTTTGTCCGTCGATGGTCGTGCGATCCATGCCATCCAACGCAAACGTCGGGCTTAAGGATGAGGCGGCCGGTGGTCGCCTTATTTTTTAGACATCGTATAGAAGGTATCAAGCCTGATGTGTTTTTTTAACTCATTGATTCCGTTTGATCGTGGATTGAACGGGATTAAGCCTTAAAAATAAGGTCAACGGGATGTGACCTGATAAAATACCCAAGGATTGATGTGTGAACAAATCAGAACAAAATCGTGAGTGAAAGGGGTAGAGCGGGTGTTTGAATATTCAAACATCCTGATCAACGTCGTCAGCATGGTTACACACGCACAGAAGGTGAAAAATGAATCTACATGAGTATCAGGGTAAACAGATTTTTGCCAAGTACGGTTTACCGGTCAGCCAAGGCATCGTGGTTCAGACGGCTGATGAAGCCCGGGCCGCAGCCGAAAAACTCGGCGGTCCGGTCTGGGTGGTTAAGGCTCAGGTGCATGCCGGAGGTCGCGGTAAGGCCGGTGGTGTCAAGCTGGTCAAATCCATCGATGACGTTGTGGCCTTTACTCAGAATATGATCGGCACGCGTCTGGTTACCTTCCAGACCGATGCCAAAGGCCAGCCAGTCAACAGCGTCTATATCGAGCATCCGACCGATATCGCCCGCGAGCTGTACTTGGGTGCCGTGGTGGATCGTGGTAGCCGCCGTGTCGTCTTCATGGCTTCGACCGAAGGTGGTGTGAATATCGAAGATGTCGCGCATAACACACCTGAAAAAATTCTCAAGATGACCATCGACCCACTGATCGGTGCGCAAGCTTATCAAGGCCGTGAGCTGGCTAAAGCCTTAGGTCTGGATGCCAAACAAACTCGTCAATTTGCGGATATCTTTCAGAAGCTTGCCAAGCTCTTCGTCGAAGAGGATCTATCCCTGCTTGAGATCAATCCTTTCGTGGTCAAGACCGATGGTGGCCTGCACTGTCTGGACGCCAAGATGGTGGTGGACGGCAATGCGCTGTTCCGCCATCCAGACCTGAAAGCCATGGACGACCCCTCCCAGGTCGATGAGCGCGAGCGCCGGGCGGCCGAGTGGGAGCTCAACTATGTCGCGCTGGAAGGCAACATCGGCTGTATGGTCAATGGTGCCGGCCTCGCCATGGCGACCATGGACCTGATCAAGCTTAAAGGCGGTCAGCCGGCTAACTTCCTTGATGTTGGTGGCGGCGCAACCAAAGAGCGTGTCACCGAGGCCTTCAAGATCATCTTGTCAGATCACAATGTCAAAGCAGTATTGGTCAATATCTTTGGCGGTATCGTCAGCTGTGCCATGATCGCTGAAGGCATCATTGCTGCGGTAAAGGATGTGGGCGTCAAAGTGCCTGTGGTCGTGCGTCTAGAGGGTAATAACGCAGATCAGGGTGCCCAACTGCTGCGCGAGTCTGGTCTCAACATCATCTCGGCTACCTCGCTGAACGATGCGGGTGATCAGGTGGTTAAAGTCGTTGGGGCCAAGGCATAAAGGAGCGCATCATGAGTGTATTGATTAATAAAAACACCAAAGTCATCTGCCAAGGCATCACTGGATCACAAGGCACTTTGCATACCAAACAAGCTTTGGAATATGGCACGCAAATGGTTGGTGGTGTAACACCGGGCAAAGGTGGCACGACGCATTTAGGTCTACCGGTCTTTGACACAGTTAAAGAAGCTGTCGAAGCCACGGGTGCAACTGCTTCGGTCATCTATGTGCCAGCAGCGTTCTGTAAGGACTCGATACTGGAAGCCGTCGATGCGGGAATTGAGCTTGTGGTCTGTATCACCGAAGGCGTGCCGACGCTGGATATGCTCTATGTCAAAGAATACATCCTGCGCCGTGGCGGCGTGCGTCTGATTGGGCCAAATTGCCCCGGCATCATCACCCCGGGTGAATGCAAGATCGGCATCATGCCGGGCTTCATCCATCTGCCAGGCAAGGTTGGTATTGTGTCACGCTCCGGTACGCTGACATATGAAGCGGTTAAGCAGACCACTGACTTGGGCTTTGGTCAGTCTACCTGTATCGGCATCGGGGGTGACCCGATCCCGGGCATGACCTTTATCGATGCGCTGACACTATTTCAGGCCGACCCCAAGACCGAAGCCATTATCATGGTTGGTGAGATCGGTGGCTCAGCTGAAGAAGAAGCTGCGGCCTTCATCAAGGCTCATGTGACCAAGCCTGTGGTCTCCTATATCGCTGGTGTCACCGCACCTCCGGGCAAACGCATGGGTCATGCCGGTGCGATCATTGCCGGTGGTAAAGGTACCGCTGCCGATAAATTTGCTGCACTTGAAGCCGCAGGCGTCAAGACGGTATCCAATCCGGCACTCTTGGGGCACGCGCTGGGTGAGTTGACGGGCTGGCTAAAATAAACAGTCTCAAGTCATTTGATCAAGCAACAGCATAGAACTCTTAAAAAACACTCCGATCTGGAGTGTTTTTTTGTCTTGGTAACTTCGTTTAATCGCTATGCCATCGCTTGTTTCTTCTATGGTATGGTTGATGAGTTCGTGACGAATGGTGGTATATCTGGGACATACCATGACACATTTTTTATTATTCTTCTGTTTGATCACCTATAGCTTAAGCTGGCTGCTTTTGTTTAGGTTTCAATATAAAAAACAAAAGCTAATCAAGGCAGTCACGCCAATTTTAAATGCTCGGGTTGGATGGGGATGGTCTCATGGACGATTTATTGTGATTGATCTGCTGTTTGATTTTGCCAAGATGAATGCGCTTAAACGTCATTTCGATCTGCTCCCTTCGGAATTCCAAACCCAATATTTGCAAATGATGCGGGTGCGTCAATTAGCGTTTCTGATGTTTGCGCTGTGCCTGCTGGTGGGGTGTTGTGGATATCAATTGGTGCAGTTATTTGGCTAGCCTATGAGTCGCAAGCATGGTTTCAACAAAAAAAGACGGGATCAGAGTGAGATCCCGTCTTTTGATGATGTCCTTAAGCGGAGTATGGCATCCGCTTATTTTGCACCAGCGTTCGCGCTGGCACCGACATTGGCACCTGCACCGATGCTGCCCAGTGGGGTTTGAACACTGGCGGATGGTGCAATACTGGTTGAACCTTCAGCGCTACCGCCTACACCTGTGGCACCGGCAATGGCTGATTTGGCTTTGCTGACTGCATCAGCTGTTGCGCCAGTGGTGGCTTCAGTAGCAGTACTGGCAGAGTCTTTGGCTGAGCTGACTGCGGATGAAGCGGAATCTTTCGCTGCGGTTGCGGTGGATTCAGTCGACTCTTTGGCCGCTTTGGCTTTTTTGGCGACGACATGCTTGGCATGGCTGGCTTTGTGCGCAACACTGTCTTTGGCTGCAGAGGCTACACCGCTGGCAGATACATCAGTCGATGCCGACAGACCGGCGCTTGCGCCAGCTTCAGCAGCATTTGCGGCCAAAGGTGCAGCCAGACCAACTGCGATCAGGGATGCCATTGCAATGTTGAAGGTGTTTTTCATCAGTATTACTCCTTGGATATAGTGACCTGAAGAGATCGTCTTGGACGATGTATTCATGTTCTCCAGATGGGCTTGAGAATAGCGGTGGGTTTCTGCTGGTTTTGTCATAAAATCACGTCACTCTTGTGAGCTTTACGGGTGTTCTGAGCGCTGAGTGTGTCTGTAGTCCGCACAGTGCAGTGTTTCCTGATGAGTTTTAGCGGCGTTATGTAATGAGACCGTTTGGAAAAATGGATCGTTTGGCGCCATTTGGACGGCTTTAAATACCCTATGATGACGGATATCAATATACTCAAGTCATAAACAACAAATAAGGACTCATGTCATGACCCAGCCGGTAGATGCCCTAATATTAAGCGACCAACCCACAGGCGTGTTGTCCTTGCAGGCCGTTGCTATGCCCAGCAATACCAACTGGTCGGGAGATGTGTTTGGTGGCTGGCTGGTGTCGCAGATGGACCTGGCGGGTGCCGTCTATGCGCGGCTGTATTCCAAAGGGCGGGTCGTGACGGTATCGATCGATAAGATCGTGTTCTTAAGACCAGTGAAGGTCGGCTCGATTCTGGCCTGCTATACTCGCATGCTCAAAGTCGGCAATACCTCGATGCAGATGCTGGTGGATGTCTGGGAAATCCACGATGAAGGTGTAGCCCCAATCCGTGTGACGCATGGTGTCTTTACCTTTGTTGCGCTGGATCAGGATGGGCATAAGCGAAACGTGCCGCCGCTGACTGCACTTTGATAAAGTTTATTGATCCATAAAATCTTGTCCCACTAAAAAAAGCGATGCATCAAGCATCGCTTTTCTTTGTTTCTGTGTTCTTTGCTGGAGCGAGACGGATACGGCGCCGCTTGGGGCTTACGCTGCTGTCGAGATCGAGGATGCGATCTGAGCCAGCGTTTCATCGATCAGTTGACGTGTTTCAGGTACGCACATACCACAGCAGGTACCGACATCGAGCTGATCCCGTACTTCACGAAAGCTGTTGCAGCCGTCTTCAACAGCCTGCTTGATGGCTTTATCCGTCACACCGCGACACAAACACACGTACATCGTTGCACCTCAGAGGTTAGTGAGCTTAGGGCTAAAAGTCCGTCAGCCATCAATCCCATCATGTCTGATCCATGCAGCTCAAAGTGAATCCCCCTTGGATGAAAGTTGAGCTTATAAATGGGAATACCTCTATTATTGATAATTGTTCTCAAATGTCAAGTGAGTTCTGATAAGAATCATTCTTGTTTGTGGTGTATGTAATTATTGATCATTTAAAACAGGGAATTAGCTAGTCTTCAATTTGACTCAGAGCGGCGAGGCAGGTTGAGAGGTCAAAGCCACGATATTGCAGGAAACGCAGTTGGCGTGCTTTTTCTTTGGCGTCGGTCGGAAGCGCCGACCCAAACTTGCGCATACGCAACTGCCTCGCCTGAGCCAGCCAGTCGGTGTCTTGTAATTCTTCATGTATCAGCCCGGCATCCACCCGATGCTCCTGTAGCGTCTGACGGATACGGCGTGGACCACGGCCTTTCTGCAATTGACTGCGCAGCAGCATACCCGCCATGCGCTCATCGCTCTGATAGTGATTGTCCTGAAACTCCTGTACGAGGGCTGCGACTTCGGCTGCATTGCCGCCTAGCGCAATCAGACGCGCCTGAAGTGATCCAGCCGACCACTCGCGTTGGGCAAGCAGGGCAAAGGCTCGACTGCGCAGCCGATCACCCGTCAGTGATTTAACCACAGGCCGAGCTGACGGCGTTTTTTCTGCATAGGGATCATTGGTCTCGTCATCGAGTGGCGGCATAGGTCGTGTTCTAAAGTATAGGGCTGATCGGAGATAGTAGCAGTATTGCATGCAAACAAAAAAGCGACCCTATTGGATCGCTTTTTTGCACTTTTAAGCCTGATCAGGCATCAAACAGTTCATCTTCCGGCGCAGATTCGGCAGGCGCATCGGATTTGGCTTTGGTCAGCAGACGCTTGCGCAGTTCGGTGTCGATCTCTTCGGCGATGGCCGGGTTTTCTTCAAAATAACGGATCACGTTGTTCTTGCCCTGACCGATTTTGCTGCCGTTATAGGCGTACCAGGCACCGGATTTTTGCACCAGTTCCTCTTTGGCAGCGAGGTCGACGAGTTCGCCCAGACGGTTAGTGCCCTGACCATACATGATCTGGAACAGTGCCTCGCGGAAAGGCGGAGCGACTTTGTTTTTGACCACTTTGACTTTAGTCTCAGAGCCGACGATCTCTTCGCCTTCTTTGATCTGGCCGATCTTGCGGATGTCGAGGCGGACTGAGGCGTAGAACTTCAGTGCGTTACCACCTGTGGTGGTCTCAGGACTGCCGAACATCACACCGATCTTCATGCGGATCTGGTTGATGAAGATCACCATACAGTTGGAGCGCTTGGCATTACCGGTGATTTTACGCAGCGCCTGACTCATGAGGCGGGCTTGCAGACCCATGTGTGAGTCACCCATTTCGCCTTCGATTTCGGCTTTGGGTGTTAGGGCTGCGACCGAGTCGATGACGATGATGTCGATCGCACCCGAACGGACCAGCATGTCGGCGATTTCCAGTGCCTGTTCACCATGATCGGGCTGGGAGATCAGCAGATTGTCGATGTCCACGCCGAGTTTACGGGCGTATTCAGGATCGAGCGCATGCTCGGCGTCGATGAAAGCTGCGGTACCGCCAGCACGCTGGCACTCGGCGATGACTTGCAGGGTGAGGGTAGTTTTACCCGAGCTTTCAGGACCGTAGATCTCAACGATACGGCCTTTGGGCAGACCACCGATGCCGAGTGCAATGTCGAGGCCTAAGGATCCGGTTGAGACTGCTTCAATCGCCTGAATTGCATTCGCATCACCCAGGCGCATGACGGTGTTTTTACCGAATTGTTTCTCGATCTGGCCTAAGGCCGCATTGAGCGCCTTGCTTTTGTTGTCATCCATTTAACCTACCTCGATTCGCCTAAGGATATGTGTCTTGCAATTTTATGATAACGCCGTCGTTAGATATATCATAACACGGCATTCGGATAGAGGTAATGCCTGAGTTAGATTTTTTGCACGGGATTTGACCGGATGAGAGGGATACGGAGCGGAGATTATCCCTGTTACTTGGCAAAAGACGGCGCTACGGTCTCACCCTCGGCGGCATGCAGTATGGCAGGTTTGGCCCGCATCTGCTGGTCTTTGATGTCCTTCCTGTACTGGCTAGGCGACTTGTCGTATTGGCGTTTGAACGCCTGACTAAAGGCAGCCTCTGAGGAGTAGCCGACGCGCTCGCTGATGCGGGCAATGCTCTCGTAGCTCTGCGTCAGATAGTAGGCCGCCACACGTAGCCGATGTGCCGATAGATAGGAGAGCGGCGGCTGACCAATGATTTCGGTGAAACGCTCGGCAAAGCTGGAACGCGACATATGGGTGATGCTGGCCAACTCAGCCACGGTCCACGGATGGTCCGGACGATCATGGATGGCACTCAAGGCCGGCGTCAGCGTCGGATCGCGCAGTGCAATCAGCCAGCTCTCTGAATCCTGCGGTAGCTGCTCAACATAATCGCGTACACATTCGACAAACAGCATACTGGCGAGCCGGTTGAGCAGGATATCTCGACCCGGACGATCGCGGATGGCTTCAAGGCCGAGGAACTGTAAACCCAACTGCAGCCAAGGTGGTGTGGCGTGATTTTCACTGTGCAGCAGGAACGAGTCAGGCAGTGCCGCCAGCAACGGACGGCTGAGCTCCATATTGACCATACAGCGGGCAGCCAAGACCACCGCTTGCGAGTGCCCAGTACCGATGTGGATCAGCATATTGTCATTTTTGACAAAAGAAATCGTCTGATGGGGTGGTCGCTGAGGCGTGCTTAAGCTGTGATGAGGATCGGGCTGGCCGAGATGATGCTCAGAGCCATGTGGAATCAGCAGGATGGTACCGGTATCGAGCAAGATCGTCTCATGGCGAAAATAAATCGCTGCCTGTCCTGCCGTAATGACATAGATCAGCATCGCCGACTGCTCAGGGGAGTGGACCAGCCAGTCCCCGTGACCATTCATATAGATGTATTCAGCATGGCTGAAATGAATGTCTTCGAGTATGTGGCTAAGGGCGTCCATTGATCATCTGTCTGCGGTTTTACATCTGTTTAACTATATCGGAAGTGGGATAGAGCCGACAACATTGCATGAGCCTCTGCTCACGGTTTTTTGAATCCATAACCTCTTGTGCCAGCGTTTGACTAAAGTTTACTGGACGATGAATGTGGGTTTAAAACATTTATGGGGTTTTAGATAAGTATTGCGGACTTCTGAATGTGGTCGTAAAAAATGGCCTGCCTATAATATTTCTACTGATGAAAAACAGGTGGAATCTATGAACGCACAAATCCCGATCGACATGCTGAATACGGAACATGCTCAAGCTCAATCCAAGGAATGGGCGGATGGTAAACGTTATCTGTGGATTTTAAGTCCGGCATTGCCACTCATTGGGATTGGTGCTCTTACGATTTACGGTTTTGCCCCCAAGAAAGCTCGCCTCTTGTCCTGGGTTGGTCCAATCGTGATTTATGGTTTGATTCCGGTACTGGATCGCGTCGTGGGTACAGATGCCAACAATCCACCCGAAGACGTTATTGCCAAACTTGAGAAAGACCCGTATTACTCGATTGTTGTCAAATCCTTCATTCCATTCCAGTATCTGGCGATGTTTGTCGGCGCCTATCTGTATACGCGTGATCGCACGCCATGGTCGGACAAGCTCGGCATTGCGATCTCTGTCGGCCAGTTGAACGGCATTGGCATTAACACCGGCCATGAGCTGTCGCATAAGAGCGATAAATTTAACCAGTTCCTCTCGCATCTGGCATTGGCACCGACCGCCTACGGTCACTTCCGTGTCGAGCATCCTTACGGTCACCACAAACGTGTCGCGACCCCTGAAGATCCCGCCAGCGCCAAGATGGGTGAGACTTTCTGGCAATTCTTCCCGCGCTCGGTGATCGGCAGCTTTAAATCCGCCATCGAGATCGAAAAAACCCGTCTGGCCCGTCGTGGCAAAGGCTTCTGGACCATCCAAAACGAGCTGCTACAAGGCTGGGCCATTACCACGGGCCTGTATGCCACCATGGTCGCAATCTTTGGGCGCAAAGTGATTCCGTTCCTTGCCATTCAGGCCGTGTATGGCTTCAGCATGCTCGAAGTAATCAATTACATCGAACACTATGGTCTGATGCGTGGCAAGAAAGAAGACGGTAAATATGAGCGTACCATGCCGGAGCATAGCTGGAACAGCAACAACATCGTGACCAATCTGTTCCTGTATCAATTGCAACGTCACTCGGATCACCATGCACATCCGACCCGCAGCTTCCAGGCCCTGCGTCACTTCGAAAAAGCCCCACAGTTGCCCTCAGGCTATGCTTCGATGCTGCTGCCGGCTTATTTCCCGCCGCTGTGGTTCAAGATGATGGATCAACGCGTCGTCGATCATTACAAAGGTGATCTGAATAAGGCCAACATTCTGCCAGCCAAACGTCGTGCACTGATGAAGAAATACGGCGTGGTGGATCGTCTGAATCAGGAAAACACGCAAGCGGTGACTCAAAGCACTGCCGAAGTCACTGCTTGATCTAAAGTATCGAATCTAAAGAAGCACTGCCGGTCAGTGCTTTTTTTGTGTCAAAAATTGTTGATTCGGCACCCTGTCTGACGGAGATGTCATCCTGCCATAGCTGATCCATGTCAGAATGCTTTCTCGATAAAAAAACTCCTTACGCGTTAGGGAAGAGGGCATGATGGAACGGTATATTTTAAGTTCAGTACGGTATCGTATGACTGTTGGCCTGATAAAGGCTGTTTTGATGATCGGTGGTCTGTCATTGACAATGCCGGCACTGGCCGAGACCACGACGACCTTGGTTCCGTCAAGCACGGCGAATGGGGAATGGGTCGGTCAGCCTGCTACGGATTTTCGGCTGCAGGATCAGGAGGGCAACTGGCACAGCCTGAAGGATTATCAGGGCAAATGGCTGGTGTTGTATTTCTACCCGTTGGACGATTCGCCGGGCTGCACCGAGGAGGCGCGCCAGTTTAAGATTCTGTATCCTGAGTTTCAGGTCTATAAGACAGAGGTTTTGGGCATCAGCCTCAATAGCATCAGTTCGCATCAGTCCTTCGCACATGATCTGGGTTTACCATTTCCGCTCTTGGCTGATACCGAGCACCAGATGGCGCACGATTATCATGTATTGCGCGGTATCGGCTTTTTGTCTTATGCGCATCGTGAGACGTTTCTGATTGATCCTAAAGGCACGATTGTCTATCACTATAAGAGTGTGGATACGCAGTCGCATGCCGAGCAAGTGCTGAAAGATATCGAGCAGCTCCAGGCGGTAAAGTAATTAAGGATTGTTTATGGTGCCCGCCATTGGTTGTTTTTTAAGTGCTGAGATGATACGCGATGGTGGTTCATTGATGGCCTGCTTTTTGGCAAGTAATGGATCAGAATATCGTCTGATGTTCAAGCTGATATTAGAGGTGAAAGAGACTGGGGAGTGGGTCCGCTTAGGGTATGAGCTTCCAGTTATTGCGGAGATTTTGCCGTATAGATATGAAAACCATTTCATCTGGGAACCATTTAACTGCAGAGAGTTAACATGGGAGCATGCACGAATTTTTATTCGTCAACTGATGTCTTATGCTGAAAAAAAAACGATATTCGTTGGCTGAATGTGATGGATGAGACTGTAATTTTGTCGGGGAGCACTTCCAGTGAGCATCAAACAGCATTTTAATATTGTTTGATAAGTGAGTGGTTATTCCTCATAAAATCCGTTGCTGATGTTTGGGCGTTGGCAATAAATGTTAGCTAAATCGATTTAAGAACTAATTGTTTTGCGCAACGCGATCATATCGTCAGATCAATCCAATTAGCAGGCATAGTTGGCTTGATGGGAACACACGGCAAGACGGTATCTACACTTGAAAGTGGCGTTATGGCGCTGTCTTTTTACACGCGCCATTAATGACAATACCGTCTTCATTATCGGTGAAATCAAATTGATCGCCTGTAAACCGCGTGACGGTATAGGTTGCTTCTTTTTGGTTTTCAACATCATGATTCATGGCTGCTATAAAGTTTGCTTTTAGCTGCTCGACTTTGGTTTGATCTTGCAGACCTTCGATCTTGTAGCTGACTAATTCGATATGTTTAATTCGATCAATCAGTTTGTCATCTTGCAGGCGATACATCCCGTCTGAATGCGTGGAAACGTCTTGAATGATCATTACTTTTGCAGTTCTGATCAAACTATGCAGTGTGAGATCGGCTTGGCTCATGCCAGTGTTATCAATCTTCTCAGTCCCATGCTCTTTGACATCGAGCCGATCGCCGTTATTTAAAGAAACACTGCCTGTGGACTCACATGACCATGTGCCTGCCATTTGATTGATGGATAACAGTTTGACTTGAGTTTCAGGCGTGTCTTCTGCAAAGCTGATTTGCATCGCGGAGAGGAGGCACGTGAGAGAAACTAACCTGCTTTTTTTAATCAGCGACTTCATATAGGCTCCCTTTCCAGAATTCATCCATAGCATAGCGCGGGCCTTATCATATAGGAGTGGCGCTGGGTTTGCAGAGGGATATGTATTCAGACGCAGAATGCGGCATGAACTCAAGACGATTTTGACACGGGTGCTGCTAGCTCGGACCGTCGTGAATTATTAAAGAAAGCGCTGCTGATGCTCTGGTGTCGGTAGCAAGCATTGATCGTACTTACCAAAAATCCGGTAGCGGTTCTGTGCGATGTGGTCATAGAGCCAGTCGCGGATGGCTACTGGAATCAGGCGAAAGATCCAGAGCAGGTAGAATGGGGCCGGAAGCTGACGTACCACTTGCAGGAAGGCGGTGCTTTTTTCATAGGCTACAGGCCCTTCGACGAGCAGCATGGTGTCGAAGTGGTCGAGTGGTAGGCCAAAGTGGGCGAGGATGGCTTGACCAGCTTCGGACTGGACAGTGGCAAGGCGGAATTTATGCTCGCGATCATAGGTGAGGATGAAGCGGCTCCAGACATTGCAGAGTTTGCAAACGCCGTCGAAGAGGATGACGCGGTCGTCTGGACTGACGAAGGGGGGCAAATTGCTATTACTCATATTTTGTCTCACCGCCTCTGACATCTCAATCATGAGCTTTGATAAAGCTGATTTTCTTCAGTAGTATAGCCTTTATGAGATAATTCTAACCTGATTATTTATAGGGACATCGTGATTTGTGAGCAATGCGGTAAAGTTCATCCAATAGAGAACATGGAACTGTCATTCTTCCGCCCAGATGAAATTGTACAGTTGGCCCCAGACCTGCGAGCAGAGTGTGTCTGGGAAAATAACGATTTATGCGTATTGGATGAAAAACGTTTTTTTATTAGAGCGGTGCTCCCATTGCCGATAGTCGCACTAAATCGTATGTATAACATAGGGATCTGGGTTGAGGTTGATGCGACTGCATTTAGTCGCGTATATGAACTGTGGACAGTTCCCGATCAGGCTAATGAACCGCCATTTAAAGCGACTATTGCGAATCAGATTCCATTATTGCCAGATACATTAGGTCTCAGCGCTCAGTTACATTTGACAGGTGCTACAACAAGACCGCAAGTTGAGATGTTGTCCGAAAATCATCCGCTACGTCATGAGCAATCATTAGGTATTAATACCCATCGTGCATATGAGTACACATCTTTAGTTCGTTAGTCAGAAGAGTGTGCGACAAGCCTTAAACATTTTTCCAACTCCCGATGGTTCTCAGAACGCATTTAGATAAAAAAGCCCTGCATTCGCAGGGCTTTCGTTTTTAATCACGATGATCACTCATCCGTCATACTGCACTCGTAGTTGGTCGGATCAAACTGACAGCGAATTTTCTTCAGGAAGCGGAGCATCTGTGCATCATAGAGCCCTTCTTTCATCAAAGAGATCCGCGATTCACGCATGAGTTTGATATAGCCTGCCTTGTCTGCATTTGGCACTTCCATCCAGTATTTAGGATCAATCGACTGCTCAGTCTTCTGGATAAAAGGATAGGCGAGCTTGGTCTGCATGGCGGAGAATTCGCGTACCAGTTGACCCACACCATCCGGGAATTTGCCGCGATGCATCATGATTACGCCTGTCAGTTGGATCAGCGGAAAGCGCACAATCGCACCGCGTGTCGCACCATCCGGGCCAGTCATGCCTTTATATAGCTCAAGTGGTTTAAAGATCAGCGCAGGCCCTGCAATGATGTCCACCTGACCATTGTTGAATTTACCGGATAAGGTCGTCAGGTCCACAGACACCGGCTGACCACCGATCTTCTGTACCAGCTTCTCCTCTGTGCGGTCGAAATCCATCACCGCAATCTTCTTGCCTGCCGCTTTGGCGAGCGTATTGATCCGGCGATCATTGACCATGATGTACGCGGCACCGACTGGAATGATTCCTACGATCTCATAGTCTTTATTCACCATAAAATTAGCCGCTTCAGGCTTGGAGAGCAGGTGGATCGCTTCGGTAAGCTGATCATAGGAGGGGATCGCCCCAATCGCATTGAGCGTCCCGACGAAGTTATTGTATTCCTTGGCACGCAGACTGCTCATGCCGACACCATCGCATTGACCGGCCTTAAAGTCCTCAGATGCGATCTTCTCATTGGTATAGATGCGGATTTTGACATCGGTACTGGCTTTACGGCGGGCGGTGCTAGATGCCATATCGATATGCATGTCAAAAGGCGAGGTCATTCTGGCTTCAAGGTCCACCCCCAGACTTTTGGCGATCTGAGAGAACTTGGGCAGATCTTTGACGGCTTTCATGGCAAAGTCGAAGGCTTCACCTTTAGCACCTTCAGGAGAGAAGACACAGAGCGTGATGTTAGGTGGAATCTTGTTCCAGGTCTTCGGGTCATCCATGAGTTTTTTGGCGCGGTTAAACATATCGCTATATTCGCGGATCTCATCGGGAGTTGGCGGTCCTGTATCGATTTTGGCATCGGCAGGCGCGGAGGCGTTCATGATTTTTTTGATTTCGATGATCGCATCGGTGATCTTGCCTTGATCTACGCCTTGACTTGCAGCTATTGCGGTAGGGCATAAGGTCCATGTTGTAACGATGAGCAGTGAAATCCCGAGGGCAACTTTAGGGAGTATTTTGTTTTTCATACCTATAATCCGTAGTGAATATGATCCATATTTTGCTGTGTAATAAAATGAAGGCGATATGGACTTACTCTAGACGCAATCAATCATGCCTTCATTTTCGTGAGCATATGATTAATCTATACAGTATCTCATGATAATCATATGACTGCTTAAGGGGCTGTTTGAGAATTTATAGTCAATTTGCGATAGGCGAAAATGAAAGTAAATTAAGCTGTAAAATATTGCTTCATAAATAAAAAATCCCACGCAGGTGTGGGGTGTCACAAGACGAAAGCGAATTTCAGGCTAAGAATATATCGAGAGCCATGGTCTTCTGGCGGGTTCGATATTTAGCGGTTAGTCATGATGGTAAGGCTAAATAGTTTCTTAACTTTAGGGTATATATGTTGTTTGGTTTATATGTCAGATAAAACTAATTTGTGTTACTCATTAAATCTTTTTAAGATGAATACTATGAGAATGAAATGGTTCCTGCTTGATATCAAACACGAACCATCCATGCTATCAGATTACTTCAGTTCAGACGAACTCTTACCCAGCACACGACGGGCAATAATGAGTTGCTGGATCTGTTGAGTACCTTCAAAGATATCCAGAATCTTCGAGTCGCGGCCCCATTTCTCGAGTAGATCGACTTCACTGTAGCCGACCGAGCCACACAGCTCGATACACTTCAGCGTGATTTCGTTACCTACGCGGGCGGCTTTGGCTTTGGCGATAGATGCCTCTTTGGAGTTTGGCATCTTATTGTCGGCCATCCATGCCGCTTTCATGGTCAGCAGGCGTGCAGCTTCCCATTCGGCTTCGAGGCGATTCAGCGTGGCTTCGATATAAGAGGCATTGCCGGGCAGATAGGCGTAGTCGTCGGACAAGTAGTCTTTGAGCAGGCTACGAGTGAGATCAAGCGATGCTTTAGCGACACCGATGGCCATAGCTGCGACCAGCGGACGAGTATTGTCGAAGGTTTGCATCACACCTGCGAAGCCCTTCTGCACATCCACCTCAGGCGAGCCGAGCAGGTTGGCAGCGGGTACACGGCAGTCCACGAAGTTGATCGCGGCAGTATCGGAGGACTTGATGCCGAGTTTATGCTCCAAGCGCGCAATCTCCATCCCTGGTGTACCACGCTCCACCACGAAGGATTTGATCGCTGCACGACCGACATTGCGATCCAGTGTGGCCCAGACCACGACGGCATCCGCACGATCACCACTGGTGACGAAGATTTTTTCGCCATTCAGGATGTAATGATCGCCGTCTTTGACTGCCGTAGTCCGGATCGCGGCAGAGTCAGAGCCAGTGCCGGGTTCGGTGATTGCCATCGCGGCCCATACCCCATGGAAGCGAGCGAGTTGTTCATCATTGGCGACCGCTCCAATAGCAGCATTGCCCAGACCTTGCCGTGGAAGTGCGAGCATAAAGCCAGCATCACCCCAGCACAGTTCCATCGCACCCATGGCAGTGGAGAGGTTGGAGCCGTTCTTGATGTCGGTACTTACGACATCCGATGGCTTACCGGTCGCGCTGACGGCACCGGAGGCCATATCGCTGCCTTCGTTCATGCCATCCAGCAGGGAGGCCAGCATATCGAGTTCTTTCGGGTAGGCGTGTTCTGCCTTGTCGTATTTACGCGAGATCGGACGGAATACATTGGCAGCCACTTGATGCGCTTGTTCGACCAGCATTGAGAATTTTTTGGGAACTTCAAGATTCATGATCGGTCTCCTTACAGGCTGATGGCGTTCTGGGTGAGGGCAACACTGCGCAGGTCGCGATACCAGCGTTCGACCGGATGTTCTTTGGTGAAGCCGTGACCACCGAGGATTTGTACACCGTCGGTGCCGATCTTCATGGCACGCTCGCCGCAGAGGATGCGGGCCAGATGGGCTTCGCGGTGGAAGGGTTTCCCGGCTTCGGCCAGTGAGCAGGCGCTCCAGACCAGCATGCGCATGGCGTCTACTTCGATCGCCATGTCAGCAATCATGAAGGCCACACTCTGACGATGGCTGATCGGCTCACCGAAGGCTTCACGTTCATTGGCATAGGTGATGACATAGTCGAGCACGGCTTGTGATGTCCCGACTGCGACGGCACAGGCTGCTAGCGCGCCCAGATCAAGAAAGTCACGGTAGACGACGTCCGTCATGAGGTTTTGCTTGGGCACACGCACATTCTTGAAATACAGACGGGCGGTTTTACCAGCTTTCAGACCCATGGCAGGTTCATCGGTGCGCGACAGACCGGTCAGGCCACTTTCAACAATAAACAGCGCAGGTTCGCCATTCAACTGTGCCGAGACGATAAAGAGCTCGGCATCTTGTGCCATCAGCACCAATGATTTTTCGCCATTCAGTACATAGTCATCACCACTCAGCACCGCTGTGGTTTTAAGCTGATAAGGATTAAACACAGGCACGGGTTCATTGCACGCGAGTGCGGCGATAGCCGGGTTAGTTTCATCAATAAACGCAGGTAGGTATTGCTGTTGTTGTGCTGCAGTACCAAAGCGAGTCAGGACGTTAGCGACGCTGATCGGCGCATAGATCGCGGCGGCCAGCGTGTAATCGCCATGACCGAGGTCTTCTAAAGCCAGCATCTGGGTGACAAGGCTGTCTTCGCTCGCCGCACCGCCCAAGGCTTCAGGCACAGCGTAGTAGGCGAGGCCGAGTTCATTGGCAGCAGCCAGAATGTTGGCCGGAATCGCATGGGCTTCATCAGCAGCATGTGCGGCCGGACGCAGGATTTCTTTGGCAAAGCGCGACAGTGAGTCACGGGTCATTTGCTGCTCATCAGTCAGTGTCAGGTCAAACAGATTGTTGCGCTTTTGACTGGGCAGACGCGTGGCTGGGCCTTTGGCCTTGGATGGGGTAAACAGGCGAGCGGCTTGGGTTGCCATCTGGAAGCCGGTTTTAGAGCCCTGATACAAGAGATGCTCGATCGGTTTACGAATCTTCAGGCGATCTGGAATGTCGCTGGAGGCAAATTGAGTCAGCATGTAGAGGCCGAGGCCTTGTGCTTTGCCGACGAAACTGTCTTGGTTATGCATAGCTGTTCTATTCCATCAGTGTTAAGAGAACGACAAGATACTGTCACGAAAGTTGCGATCGCCCTATGGTATGGGGCTCGTGAAATAAATGTCAGTTTGGTCAATCCTGCGCTCAAAAATAATACGGGAACAGCGGGATGAAGACGAGGGCAAAAGCGCTCGACCTTTTGTCAGGCAGAGCAGATTTTGTCAGTGGCGTAAAAGTCAGGATGCGCGTGAAAAATAATCAATGCAATTATGTCAAACTCATGTAAAATACCGCGCTCTTACAAGCCATACCGTCTTTTGCTCACATTTGCGTGTTGCTGAGTTAAAAGATCGAGCGGATGAGTGAGTAATATAAATTTTAATATTTACAGTGTGTTGGCTGGTTTATTTTGCAAAACAGATGGGTTTTGTTCAGTTGGTGCTAGGGAGTGAGTCGAGCGGAGGATCCGCTCAATCGTCGAAAGGAGTGTGTCGGCAAGATATGTGCGTGATTCGGGTTTGTTTTTTGGGAGTAGTGTAATGGGTAGTTTACAAGGTCAGGCTTTTGGTCAGGTGACCGCCAAGGTCGATGCATCCGTGATCATTGTCGGTGCGGGTTTTAGCGGTATGGCCATGGCCATCGAGATGCAGAAAGCCGGTATTGATTTTCTGATCCTCGAAAAAGGCAACGAATTCGGTGGTACGTGGCGTGACAACGTCTATCCCGGCGCAGCTTGTGATGTCCCGTCGCATATGTATTGCTTCTCCTTTGAGCCCTATCGCTGGTCGCGCTCTTACGCCAAGCAACCTGAGATCCTTGACTATCAGAAATTTGTCGCCAAAAAACACAACCTCTACCGCGATACGCGCTTTAAAGCCGAAGTGTCGGAAGCCGTCTATGACGACGTGGGTAATTTTTGGACCGTCAAGACCAAAGGCGGCCAAGAATACCGCGCCCGCATTCTCGTCTCTGCACGTGGCGCGATCCATATCCCGACTTATCCTAATCTGCCCGGTCTGCACGACTACAAAGGGATCAAGATGCACTCAGCCGAGTGGGATCATTCGATTGACCTGACTGGCAAAAAAATCGCCCTGATCGGTACCGGTGCCAGCGCCATCCAGATCGTACCTGAACTGGCGAAGGTCGCGGGCCAACTGACCGTATTCCAGCGTACCCCAGCTTGGGTGCTGCCAAAGCTTGACTATCCGTACAAAGAAAAAACCCAAGAATGGATGGAGAAGCAACCTCTCTTACGCTGGCTGCACCGTAAACAGATCTACTGGACACTGGAAGCCACTGCATCGGGCTTTGTGATCGATCCACGCCTGATGAAGGCCGGTCAATTGCTGGCTCAGCGCTACCTCAAAACCGTACAGAATCCTGCCACACGCAAGGCGCTGACCCCGAACTACACTATGGGCTGTAAGCGTATTTTGATGTCGAATGACTATCTGCAAGCCTTCAACCTGCCGAATGTCGAGTTGGTCGGTCCGGTCGAAGCGATGACTGAGACTGCTGTTGTTGCTGGTGGCAAGGCGTTTGATGCAGATGTGATCGTGTTCTGTACTGGCTTTGATGTAACTGGCATCGGCGCGCAGTTCCCGATGACGGGTAAGAATCACATCGAGATCGGCCACCACTGGAAAGACGGCATGTCGGCTTACCTCGGCATCATGACCGAGAATTTCCCTAATGCCTTCTTCATGACCGGTCCGAATACCGCGCTGGGTCATAACTCGATCATCCTGATGATCGAAGCACAGGCCAACTACATCGCCCAAGCACTGAAATACATGCAAAAGAACAACGTCGAGCGTCTGGAAGTCAAACCCGAAGCCGAGCAGGCATTCAACGATGACGTACAGGGTCAGATGCAGCGTTCGGTATGGAGTTCGGGCTGTGCGAGCTGGTATCTGGATGAGAATGGTCGTAACACCACTATCTGGCCGAGCTTCACCTTTAACTACATCTTGAAGACCATGCTGTTCAAGCCGTCGATGTATGACGCGACCACAGCGGATGGTCAGCCACCGAAGCCGGGTCTGGTCAGTCAATTGCTGAGCAAGATTTAGGGCTGATCGGGACTGGCATAAAAAAACAGGAGCAATGCTCCTGTTTTTTTATGCCTGAAACAGTTTGACCGAATTGAGATAGGCCATGACGAGGGGATAACGCGTCGGCCATTGTTCAAGCAAGTGATCATGTTGGTGCTGGGAAGGGTGAAAGTCGGCTTTGAGATAGTCAAAAGCCTTGCTGATATTGGATGACATCAGGCCATGAGTGCCAAAAAAGAAACGCAATGCATCTCGGCGGGCACGCCATGTCGGTCTTGAGTCTGCTTGCCTGAGAATCTGGGTTTGATACTGTCGTATAGCACGCGAGAGCATGAGAAAAGCCTTGCGAAACGTGCGACGGCGTAAGGCCAAATCATTGTTTGATATCTGCTGGAAGGCATCAAAGACGACGGATTTGTGCTCAAGTTCTTCAATCGCATGCCAGAGTACAAAGGCGCGAGCCACATTGGGTGCGTGTTTTAAACCGCCACCATGAAGCAGCACATGCTCGCCAAACAGGGCGGTGAAATGTTCGATGGCAGCGCCATAGGCTAGGCGTTCAGCTAATGGGAGCGCTTTCATCGGTTCGATCACTTGGGCCGTAAAATCTGCCTCCATGGCAGGCAGATCGACCCAATGATGCTCCAGATAGGCATGATTAAATGCCCGGTGCGCCTGACTATGATGGGCTTCTTGCCCAATAAACCCGCTAATCTCTTGTTTTAAGTTTGGGTCGGTGATCTGGCGTTGGGCTTCGCGCAAGGTTGCAATCAAAAAACGCTCGCCATCTGGCAGGAGTACCGATAGTGCGCCAAAGAAACTGGTAATCAATGGATTACCGTCATACCAGTGAATCGGAAAATCGGCAGGAATTGTCATTGTGAACAGGCGTGGCGTGAGGATCATGATGATGCTCCTGAAATATTTATGTTGCTTATAACTTTGTTATAACAAAGTTATATCTTTATAATAATTGGTGTCAAGTAAATTTTGATTCGTGCATGGATTAATAGAAATCAAGGAAAATTGATGGCAACGGCGTCCCAGCAACAGCAAAATGAAGAACTGAAGAGTCGGCTGATCAAGCTTGCGCGCAATGTGATCCGAGAAAAAGGCATGACAGCCTTGACCTTACGCAGCATTGCAGAGCAGGGCGAAACCTCAACTCAGGCGATTTACACGTTGTTTGGCAGTAAAGAGCGGCTGATACAGGAGGTGTATCGGCATTGGGTGGTTGAGCTGGAAACCTTGCTACAGGTGTCTGCAATCTCATCGCCTGAAGAGCTGATGATCAAAACGGCACGCATTTATCGGATACAGGCGCTCAGTGATCCAGAGTTGTTTCGAGCCGGAGCGGCTGCGTCTGCGGCAGAAGCGGATATTTTGGGGATGATGTATCGGTCGCCAACCTTTGCGCTGTTTAGCAGTTTTCTGGAGATGGGAATGCAGGCGGGTATGTTTCGGAAGACAGAAATCCCGGCAGTGACGGCCCAGACGCTCTGGTCTGCCGTACATGGAGCTGTGCTCTTTGAAGTCACTGGGAGTAGTGACAATCGTGGTAACTTGGTTGAGGAACTGATTCCGATACTGCTGAATGGCTTGCGCTGAGAATATGTTTAGGTAGAGGAGCTGAATATCAGAGGAAATCTTGGCTGACTAGATGGCGCTTTATATTTTCTACAATATCATCTAATTGGTGACTTAAATTAATTTTCTGACCAAGTAAATAAAGCGCATATGTCCATAACTCATCACCTGTGCGTTTGGCCTCTTCAAAGTCTTTAAGATACAGTTGAAGATAATCAGACACAGGTAGCCGAGAGAGCAGCTCAATAAAAAGATGGGCACCAGGCCAGTTCAGATCTTGGATGGCATTCAGTAGAAGTTGTTCGTGTCCGTGAAGATATTCCGGTGGTAGGTCTAACAAAACACGTGCTGTATTTTCCGAATAGGGCTTGCCTAAGGGGGGTGGATCGGTTGGACCAATTCTGGTACGGTAATCCGGCCTTCTTTAACCATTGCAAGCACTTGCTGAATACCTTGCTGTTGCACCTGTTTATCATTGTTCCAGTGCAAAGGACTCAGGTATTCAACAAGCTCGTCATGGGTCATGGCAACTTACTCAGCTTAGCTTTCGTCATTCATATCCAGAAACAGCCGTCCTTCAGTCAGCCATTCTACCCAGAAATCCAGCTTTTGCCCCGCCAGATCCGGTTGCGCCAATACCTCACCATCCGCAATGCGACGAAGAGAAACATGCTGCTCAGCAGGGACTTCGATCTGCTCGCCATTCCACCAGAATTCGATAAAGCCATCCATATCCACATAGACCAGCCGTCCCGCAGGCTCGCGCTGGATGGTTGCACCGGATGACAAAGCTTCCGTGAGCTCATCTGTTGTGATCTCGGTGCCTTCAGGCAGATGATCGGCATCACGTGACTCGCTCAGCAGCGGTAATACGGCATCGGCGAAACGATGCGGATCGCTTAAGGTCTCCTGCATGATGACGAGCAACTGCTGACGCAGGGTCTCAAGCTCGACACTTGTGATGAGTCCTGCAGGTTGTGCCTGCTGGCGGACATGATCCATGACGGGTAACTGAAAGTCCGCTCGCTCGATGGCCTGATCAACGATGCGCTCTATAAGTTGTGCCGAATTGGGCATGCGGAAACCAAAGGAGAAGGTCAGACATTCATCCTGTGCCACGCCATAGTGAGCAAGCTTGGGCGGTACATACAGCACATCACCCACCTCCAGCACTTCATCAAAGAACACATCCTGCATGGCGGGCAGGAGGCGCAAAGGCTGATTGGGCACAAGCGGGGTCGAGGCATCGCACCATTGGCCTAACTGCCAACGACGACTGCCGTAGCCCTGTACAAGGAATACGTCATATTGATCGAAATGACGACCAACCGAGCCGCCTTTGGGGGCATAGGACACCATCACATCATCGCGGCGCCACTGCGGGATGAAGTCAAAAGTCTGCCAGAGAGAGGCGACTTCCAGCGACCAGTGATCGACAGCCTGCACCAGCAAAGTATGCAGCGGTGGCACTTGCTTTAAGTCGCTGGTCGAGAAAGGGGAGCGCTTGACGCGCCATTGTTCGGCATTCTTGGGATTTTGCATCAAAAGACGCGCTTGCACTGATTCTTCCTGTGCCAGTTCCTTTAGGTCTGCAGGCTCAAGTAAACCTGCGATCTCGGGCATGGCATTTTTGATCAGGAGTGGTTTCTTTTGCCAGTATTCGGACAGAAAGGTTTCAATGGAAATATCACCGAGAATGGATGCGCGTGTCATGACAGGTACTTGAGGTTTAAGAAAACAGATCGGGATATTGTAGCTCAGTTTGCCCTGCCATGATCCATGCTGCACATTAGCATGAAAAAATCCCGACATGCGATGCACACCGGGATTTTGGAGTGTTCGTGATGAGGTGATCAGTTTTGCTTTTTGGTCTTGGCTGTGGTCTTGACTGGGTGAGCGGCTGAACCATCTGCAGGATAGTGCAGAACTTCAAGGCAGACCTCCCGGTTATCTTCATTACCTGCGGCCTGTGCTTTGCTGCGGGCATCGGCATAGGTCTTCATGTAGTCGGGGTCTGAATGCATGGCCTGTACGGCAAGTACCGGTTGCTTGATACCGGGTAGCATATGGGTGATCAGATTGGCGTAGCCTTTCTTGAAGTTGCGGTCATTATTAGTCCCTAGTACTTGCGGGCAGATTTCGTTGAGGACATCAACGGTCGCGACTTCTTCTTGTGAAGTACCGCCTGCGCCTTCCACTTCGACGGCGGCTTTGTCATCTGCAGCTTTGCTGGTCGTGGCGGGTGCTGAGGCGGCTTTATGCGTGGCAGCATGAACTGATGTGATCAGACCAGCAGAGAGGAGCAAGGCACCAAGGAGGGACAGACGGGTATGGGACAACGTTGGATGCATAGGAAACTCGCAATCGTCGATTAAAAAACTGAAAATTTATTGGATCCGTCGGTTGATTACGGCAGGCAGGCACCGCGACGACGGTATTGCGTTATTATGCCTTTGGATCTGCTGGGTATATTAGAGGCTTTTGCGGTGCCTTTGCATGAATTTTGTAGATAAATCGCTTTGTTGGTTTCAAAACACATGCAGTGAACAGTATTGATCTGAAGCGTGCATCTGTTCAGCATAGGCTGAACGGTCGACAAATCGCAGGACAGGAATCCATCGCATCGACATATAAATTCGTTATAGTCCAGAGATGCATCAGAAAACAGGCTTGCGATGGATGTCGTGCAAGCGTGTGGCATTGATGATTGACGTGCTTGATGTATTGGTGGTGAGTTGTAAATAAGGTGATCGACATTGAGAATTTTGCTGAGTAATGATGATGGTGTACTGGCGCCGGGCCTGATTGCGCTGGCCGAGACACTGGCGCAGGAGTTTGAGGTTATTGTAGTGGCACCTGAGAGCGAGCGTAGTGGTTCATCCAGTGCACTGACGCTGGATCGTCCGCTGCATCCGGTGGAGTTGCCCAATGGCTACTGGGCGGTGAATGGTTTTCCGGCGGACTGTGTGTATATCGCGCTCAATGGGTTGTTTGAGCAGCCTTTTGATCTGGTCATCAGTGGTATCAACGCGGGTGCGAATATGGGCGATGATGTGCTGTATTCGGGTACGGTAGGTGCGGCATTTGAAGGACGCGGTTTGGTTCATCCGGCACTGGCGGTCTCTCTGGCGGGCGCTTCGGTCAAGAAATACCGCGATAAGGCGCATTTTATACCGGCTGCTGCTTGGATTAGAGACTTCGTGCGGCGGGGGATTCCTGTTTTGCCGGCGGGCCATATCCTTAATATCAATATCCCTGATCAACCAGTACTCGACAAGGTCGAAGTCACCCGCATGGGCGTACGCGAAGCATCACAACCGGTGCATAGCGAGATTGATCCACGTGGACGCAAGATGTATTGGGTCGGCAAGTCCGGCGATCCGCTCGGGCAGGATCATGTGCTGCATTTACCGGTATCTGACCATGCAACAGCACCATTTCGGACGGATTTCGCTGCTCTTGAGGACGGTGCAGTCAGTGTGACGCCGATCCGTCTGGATGCAACGGGCTATTCGACATTGATCGGCTTAAAACAGACATTAAACAAACATCAAAATTGATTTGTCTGAAATTATTCTGAAAATGAATAGATGGGATTTGTGCAATGCAGGCTGAGAAATCGTTGTTATAACGTAAGTTATCATGTCCTGCGTGAGCGTTTATTCGTATGATGCTAAGGTCTGTCTGCCAGATGATCACGTGAGTCGCGATTGGCATGCTGATCATTATAGAACTGTATCGGCTTTGATCGGGCATCGAAGAGGATGTGTTATGAAGGCTGATCCGATATCACATATGAGCAAAGAGGGTGAGGGATTGTTGTACTCAAATTTGTCTGTCAAGTTGCCTGCCTTAACATCGCTCGCCAGCCAGCGTGCGGTGAAAGGTGTGTTGTCTGTGACCATTGCAGCAACACTGGCAGCGCTGGTGGGTTGTGCTGCCTCGGCACCTTCCGTTCCAGTCCGGCGTCCTATCGGTCCTGTGCCGACCTTCTATACGGTGCAGCAGGGTGATTCCTTGAGCAAGATTGCGATGCGCTATGGACTGGATTATCAGGATCTTGCCCGGATCAATCAGATCGGACCGGATTATATCATTCACGTCAATCAGCGTTTAAGGCTGGTGGATAATGGCAATCGTGTCCAGACTTCAGGTCTGGGAAATAGCGCTGCGATTGCGAGTCAGCCGCTGAATAACTCAGCTCAATCAGTGTCAGGCACCACGCCACCGTCATCAAATACTCAGACACTGTCAGGCGGTGTGACGACCTATGTTGCAAGCCCCAATAGTGGCACAACATCGACGTATGCAGGGGTTGTTTGGCGTTGGCCGGTGGATATGGCTGTAACACAAGGCTTTGATCCGGCGCATCAGATCAAGGGTTTACGTTTTACGGGTAATGCGGGTGATCCGGTACGTGCTGCGGCAGATGGAACAGTCATCTATGCCGGTAATGGTTTGCCTGAGTATGGTAATCTGATTTTGGTCCAACATAACAATGGCTATATTTCTGCTTATGCCCATAATCAGCGTATGCTCGTGGTTGAGAAGGCGCGTGTGACTGCAGGCCAGCAAATCGCAGAAATGGGCAGCTCTGGCAGCAATTATGGTGTCATGTTGGAGTTTCAGGTACGCTTGAATGGTAAACCCATGGACCCGACGCTGGTCCTGCCGAAACGATAATAAATCGGCGCACTGACGATATCATCATCGTATGCGATTTCCAGCTCTAAATACTGGAGAATTGCATTGGGGTATATGACCCATAAGCGCGTAGTGACTACGCGAGGTTTTTTGATATGCTCGATAATTTGCGTAGCATGGCAGTCTTTGCCAGCGTGGTGGAGAAGGGATCATTCAGTGGTGCGGCCCGCGAGCTAGGTATTACCACCAGTGCAGTGAGTCAGCAGATTCGGCAACTTGAGCATGAGATGGGTACCGCACTCCTGCATCGTTCCACCCGTAAATTGAGCCTGACCGAAGCGGGCGGTATTTTTTACCAAAGTTGTCAGGAGATGGTTGCTGCTGCCAAGCTGGGTGTAGTCCGCGTCAGTGAACTGCGTGACGAGTTGGTCGGTGATCTGCGGATCGCCACGTCACCTGAATTAGGCGCTTATCATGTCTTACCCGCTTTATCGGGATGGATACGGGCAAATCCGAGGCTGAATGTCCATTTTCAGGCGGATAACCGCTATATTGATCTGATTGAAGAGCGTATTGATATCGCTATCCGGATGAGTCCGGGTCTTGCCGACTCCAATCTGATCGCGCGGCCTATGACACAGACGCGCATTGTACTGTGCGCATCGCCAGATTACTTAATGCGACATGATTCCATCTTGAGACCTGCTGATCTGGAACATCATGAGCGCATTCAGCTCACCTTTACGCCGCAGCATGAGACTCGATTGCGTCATCGCCTGACAGGTGAAGAGACGACCGTCAAGGTTAATTCACGTCTGCATACCAACAATGTCTTTATGCTCACATCATTGATGGAGAGTGGCTTGGGCATAGGCGGGCTGCTATCGGTCGATCTGCCACCTGCTTACAACGAGGGCCGTCTGGTAGAGGTCCTGCCGGAGTGGGAAATACAGCCGCACTTTACCATCTATGCCATCACACTCCGGCGCGAGCAGCCTCTCAAAGTGGTGCGCTGTATTGAGACATTAGGTCAGTATTTCAGTCAGCGTCCCTGTATCTGATTGCGTTAGATACAAAAAAACCTTGGATGACCAAGGTTTTTTGGGGAGCAGGTGCGAGAATCAGCCAGCCAGAGCGCTTTTTACCAGACGAACCACACGCACGATGATCTCATCGGCTTCAGCTGTGGTCAGGTTTAAAGTTGGCAGGAGGCGGATCACGTTATCGGCGGTCACGTTGATGATCAGGTGCTCGTCATCGCGCGCACGAGCGACCAACTCACCACAGGCGCGGGGCAGTTCAATCCCCAGCATCATACCGAAACCACGTACGCTGACATTCAGACCAGTCAGCTCTGCAGTGAAACGGTCTTTCAGATAAGCACCTACGGTTGCGGCATTCTCGATGGCGTTCTCTGCCTGAATTGTCTCGATGACGCTGTAGACGGTACGGCAGGCCAGTGGGGTACCGCCAAAGGTTGAGCCGTGGTTACCGGCGCTGAATAGCTCTCGTGCTTTGTCACGCACGAGACAGGCACCGACGGGGAAACCATTACCGAGGCCCTTGGCGGTGGTCAGCACATCCGGCTTGATGTTGGTGTGCTGATAGGCAAAGTATTTGCCCGTGCGGCCATTGCCGGTCTGGATTTCATCGATCATCAGCAGCCAGTCGTGCTGGTCACACAAAGTACGAAGCTGCTCGAGATAACTAAAGCCTTGCGGGGCAGTATTGACGCCGCCCTCACCTTGGATTGGTTCGACCAAGATTGCCACGATGTCCTGATATTGGATCGCCAGTGCCTCAATCGCAGCCACATCACCAAACGGCACGCGTAGAAAGCCCTCAACCAGTGGGGCAAAGCCTTTCTGGACTTTCTCATTGCCTGTCGCTGACAGGGTCGCCAGCGTACGGCCATGGAAGGATTTCTCCATCACGATGATTTTGGGTGTCGTGATGCCTTTTTTATAGGCACTCATGCGCGCGAGTTTGATGGCGGCTTCGTTGGCTTCTGCACCGCTATTGGCAAAGAAGCAGCGCTCCATACCGCCGACCTGACAGAGCAGGCGGCCGGCTTCTTCCTGCCATGGCACCTGAAACAGATTGCTGGTATGGATGAGGGTCGCGGCTTGATCAGCGATGGCAGCGGCAATGGTCGGATGCGCATGGCCCAGCCCACAAACGGCAATACCTGTCAGTGCATCCAGATAGGCGGTGCCATCAGCGGTATAGAGATAAGAACCTCGGCCTCGAACAAACGCGATCGGTTGGCGAGCATAGGTCGGCATCAGGTAGCTGTCGGTAGGGACGGATGCGGCTTGAGCCGGGATCAGGGTATTGATCGAGTTCATGTTGGTTCCTGAGTGAACAAGAGTATAAAGAAGATGCTGCACCATGGATCACATGGCAACAACGCGGGATTACAGCGCACGCGGTGATGACCGATGGTCGTTATATCCGCATCGGTCTTGTGCAAGGCACTGTTCAGCCCAGCATGTTAACAAATAATGCTGACAATAGATGATATTTAGCCGAAGAATTTACTGTACCTTTTTTTCATCTGGATATTCATTCATTTCTGCTACGCAATCATAAGGCTGAACGATGAATGTCGATCAAACATACAACATTTTATCTGCAAAATAAGAAGCTGGTTTACTGATTTTTTGGGCATAGGCGTTATAATGGTGTGTAATTTTCCAATCAGGTTGTATGATCATGTCCGATGTGCAAACTCAGGCCCAAGACGCGGCCAATACCACTGAAACGCTGATCCGTGATCAGATCGCCAAGCACGCTGTACTGCTGTATATGAAAGGCACACCACAATTCCCGCAATGTGGTTTTTCTGCGCGTGCAGTTGAGGCATTGAGTCAGATCGGCCGTCCGTTTGCCTATGTTAATATTCTGGAAAATCCGGATATTCGTGCGACTTTGCCCCGCATTGCCAACTGGCCGACTTTCCCACAACTGTGGGTGAAGGGCGAACTGATCGGCGGTTCTGACATCATGCTGGATATGTTCCAGAAAGGGGAGCTAAAGTCCTTGATCGAAGAAAGCACTGTACCTGTTCAGCAATAAGCAGCGGGTCTTGAAGCCCGAAGCAAAACAGCTGCCGTGAATACGGATCAAAAGAGTCTCTTGGAGACTCTTTTTTTCTGGGCGCGAGCGTGCTTTAATGAGGTATATTGGATTAAAAATGTACAACTACAGGTCGTATCAACGGATGTGCAGGAGCAGTATGCTCTAATTGATATCGGACAAGGAGGGTGCAGGAGCACCTGACAAAGACTGCCCGATCAGGATGATTGGCAATGCAGCCTATGATGAAGGATTTATCAGGGTCATTCTCATGAATAAGCAGATGGCATTGTCTGACGTGCCGGATACAGGGGCTACACCCTCTCAATCTTTTATGATGGGTGATGCTTCTGACGATCACATAGCCTCACAAATGGATACGCATGTTCGGGAAACATTGGATTCTCACTTCTGGACGTTACGTTTTCCTGATGTACTGGAGCAGCAGTATCGCGCAAGCCATCACCTTCGGGCTATTACCAGCTTTCATTACCGTGCACCCATTATTCTTTTGCTCTATGCCATTCTGATCTCCGGGATCATCGACCTTTTGCCTGTAGGCAGCTATATGCGCTGGCTGAATATTTATGGCTGGGTTGGCGTGGTGGTGATCGTGGCGTGGGTATTGTCCTATATCTCGCTGTTTGATCGCTGGTTTGACTGGTACGTCACGATAGGTAGCCTCATCGCGACGGGATTATCTATCGCGGTTGCCAACGTCATCGCTTTGAGTTCCAGTACCATTCTTACGCATGCCGGGATCATGTATGCCATGATCATTATTTATAGTTTTGTGGGCTTACGTTTTCCGCTTGCAACCTTTGCAGGCTGGGCGGGTGGGCTATATGGGTTCTGGTTGACGCGCCATCTGGGTGGCGAGATGGACTGGCAACTCCTGCACCGGACTTATACCGGGACCAGCATCCTCGGGATGTGTCTGGCGTATGCACTGGACAGGCAGGAACGCAAGAACTTCCTGCAGGCATGCCTTCTCAGACAATCCTTGGATGATGTAGAGCGTCTTGCGGCGACGCTCAATGGTTTGTCGCGTCAGGATGCTTTGACCGGGCTTGCCAATCGGCGGCATCTGGATGAGATGGTCAATCACGAGTGGAGTCGGGCGATGCGTCAACAGCAGTCATTGACGCTGATGCTGATCGATGTGGATCTTTTTAAGACCTATAATGACCGCTTGGGTCATCAGGCGGGTGATGCCTGTCTGCAGCAGATCGCTCAGGTGCTTGGCAGTCTGGCCCAGCGTAGTGGCGAGTTGGCGGCACGCTATGGCGGAGAGGAGTTCGTCCTGCTCTTTCCGGGCATGGAGGATGATGCCGCGCAGATCCAGGCGGAGCGTCTGATGGCCCGGATGGCCGAATTGGCGCTACCACATCCAGATCATCAGCAACGCTGGGTAACATTCAGTATTGGTATTGCCGTGACGATACCCAGCATGCCCATGACGGTTGAGCAATTCATTCGTCAGGCCGATGCGGCGCTCTATAAGGCCAAGGCCAATGGTCGTAACCGCTATGAGTTTTTTAATGACACAACATTCAACCCGCATCCAGTCCATGATGAGGAAGACGAATATGAGCGGGCTGGATAAGTCCCTAAGTCACTCAATAATCAAAGACCGCCATCATGGCGGTCTTTGATTATTGAGTGACTATTGTTGGACTAATGCGCCGCGCTTAGCTACCGGCCCATTCATAGGTCGAAGGCGTGTGATGAGAGTCCCCATCCACTGGCTGCTGGCTGCCGGTATCAGGCAGTGCAACATCCGTCCGGCTTTCAGGATCTATCAATGTGCTAGGGACTGGTGTGGCAGATGCAGTAGCCACTGTCTCAGGGGAGACTTTTTTGTTCTTTTTTTTGGCGACTGGCTGTTCTGCTTTTGCACGAGGCTTGGGGGCCGATATACCGTCTTTAGCTGCTTTAGTGGCCTTGCTGTTATCTTTCTTGCGCGGCGTTTTCTTGATGGCAGGCTTTTGTTCGGCTTTCTCTCCATCTTCCAGATTTTGCCAAAGCTTGAGTTGGCGCATGACTTCACCAAAGATGGTGTCTTTAGCGTATTTGCCTTTGGTATTCATCGCACCGGCAGGGCGCTTCATGAGCAGTGACAGTGCTTCTTCGACTGTGCGGACGGCATAGAGATGAAATTGACCGGCATTAATCGCATTCATCACATCCTGACGCAGCATCAGGTGCTGTACATTCTGCACTGGAAGGATGACACCTTGCTGACCGGTGAGCCCCTGAAGCTGGCAGGCGTCAAAGAAGCCTTCGATCTTGGGATTGATGCCGCCGATGGGTTGCACGATCCCGAGCTGGTTCATGGAGCCAGTGATGGCCCAGGATTGGTCAATCGGAATTTGGCTGATCGCCGAGATCAGTGCGCAAAGCTCGGCCAGCGTTGCACTGTCGCCGTCGATCTCTCCGTAGCTCTGCTCAAACGCCAGTGCTGCCGAGAAGTGCAGCGGCTGTGTGCGGCCAAAATGCGCGCGCAGGAAGCTGGACATGATCATCATGCCCTTGGCATGCAAAGCTCCGCCTAACTCGACACTACGCTCGATATCCAGAATCTCACCACCGCCCTGATAGACGGTTGCGGTCAGACGGGCAGGGAGACCGAATTCGCTGTCAGCATAATGCACGACGGTCAGTGCATTGATCTGGCCGATGCGCAGGCCTTCAGTTTCGATCAACTGAGTACCACGAGAGAGGTCTTCCCAATACAGCTCGCGTAGATGGCCGAGACGATATTGGCGTGCCTGCAGGGTCGTATCGATATGCTGGGCTGTCACCTGACGGTCTTCATTTTGCAGGGCTAGGGTGCTGGCTTCACGCAAGAGATCACCCAAGGTCGCCGCATGCAGGGACAGCGACGACTGATCCTCGGCCTGGCGGCTGGAATCGGTGAGCAGAGCTGCGAGTGCTGTGCGGTCAAAGGGCAGCAGTTTGTCTTTATGAACGTAGTCAGCAATCAAGCGGATATAGGCTTGTTCGTTATCTTCGGTCCGGCTTAAGGTATTGGTAAAGTCAGCACGGATCTTAAAGAGAGAATTCAGCTCTGGCTCGAATTCAAGCAACTCATAGTAAATATAGGGCTCACCAAGCAGAACGACCTTGACCGACAGTGGCAAGGAGTCCGGCTCAAGCGAAATACTGCCAGTCAGGGTCAGCATATGTTCAAGTGACGATAGCTTGAGTTGACCCGAGCGCAGGGCGCGCTTAAGGCCCTGCCAGGCATAGGGCTGCTCGAGCAACTGATCGGCTTCGATCATCAGGAAGCCACCATTGGCACGGTGCAGTGCACCCGGACGGATCAGGGTAAAGTCGGTCGTGATCGTGCCCATCTGGGTCAGTTGCTCGACGTGGCCCAAAAGATTGTAGTGAGTAGGGAAATCCTCGAAGACCACCGGCGCACCGCTGTTGGGTTTGTGTGTCACAACCGCATTGACTTGATAGCGAGGGGGGACGCGGTCAAACACACCTGGCAGGAAGTCGTCGTCTTCACGCTCCAAAATCAGCTCGACATGTTCGATGATGTCTTCGGCATAATCGCGGATATACTCACCAAAGCCGCTGACATGCTCGAAGCGATTGGCGATCTGGTTGACCTTGGGCATGACCACTTCACTGGCGAGTTGGGCATTCAGCTTGGCAACCTGATTGCGCGTCTGCTCTTCGATACGTACCAGTTGTGCGCCAAGTTTAAGCAGTTTTTTGTCCATCTGGCGCACGTTCTGATTGATCTTGGCCCGTTCATCGGCGCTCAGCGCGGCGATTTCGTTTTCGTTCAGTTCGCGCGGGTTGTCAGGATCAGTGTCTTCTGCAGTACGGAGATGAATGGGCACAAAGCGATGCTGCTCGTTGCGTGAGACCAGCTTGAGGGCCAGTGCCTCGCCTTCCTGTGTCAGGGCCTGCAACTCCTGCTGTTGGGCATTTCCGGCATTCTGGCGGATATGCTCAATCCGGCTATGGTAGCTGTCGGCGGTAAAGGCTTTCTCTAAGGTATCCAGCAGGGTGTCCCAGAGCTGATGCATGTATTTTTTCAGCTTAGGGGCTTCGCCGGGCGGTAGCTCCAGTGCAGTTGGCTGGCGCGGATTGGCGAAGTTATTGACATAAACCCAGTCGCTTGGTGTAGGCATCTGGGCGGCTTGGCCGGCCAGCATACGTTTGAGCATGGTGCGTTTTCCCAGGCCACTGGTGCCGACCGCAAAGATATTGTAGCCGTCAAAAGGCAGGGATAGCGCTGTCTCTACCGAGACTCGCGCTCGATCCTGACCCAAAAAATCGTTTAAAGGTTTGACACGGCGGGTGCTGGCCGGAATATTGGCCAGATTGGGGCTGCGGCATAGTTGCTCTTGCGTCAGGTAGCCGCTGGCGGGCAATGGAATCTTGCGGATACTGGCTTGAGGTGCGGGAAAAGCACTCAAAGGTCGCAGTGTGCCGCTGGTGGGGAATGCGGCATCTTGATTCGCACGCGCAACTGTTCGCGGGCTAGCGGCATCTACAGATGGGTTAGCGGCTTTGGTGGTCGCTTGATTGGCACGCCGTAGTGGTGATGCAGCGCTGTGGGTACGAGTGGTCGGCGTTTTTTTGGCCGAGTCATTGAGACGTTGTGCCGCTTCGTCCGCATCCATCAAAGGTGTTGTGGTGACTTCAGTGCTATCCATGGCGTTTTCAGTGGTCTTCATCGTGGATCGTGAGTTTTTTTTGGTGACGTTAAGCCGGTTATCTTGGAGGACTGCCGTGGTATTGTCGAGACTGGTCTCGGAAGAGGTTGAGGGTGGCGCAGAATCAGTCGGTATTGTCATTGATGGTATTACATTAATATGAGCAAAATCAGAATATTAATTGCTGTTGCGATGATGTCGTACAGGTCAATCTTTCTTTGAGTGTAACAGATTTTACATCAAGAAAAAGAGCGATTGTAAAGGTTTTAATGCGTATATTGTGATGAAACATGTCGGTGATGAGATAACGCTCTAATCGAGCCGTATGCTGTAGAGTCTTTGCTCGTGACTGGACAAACTGTGACAATACTGTTTCACAGGATATCAGTCTAATCGTGAGGGGTCATCGAACTGGCCGGCATGCAATTGATGGATCAGATCCTCGAGGTGATCCGCAGGTTCTTTGAGCGCAAGAAAGCGGATATGGCCTTGCTCAAGAATTTGAACGCCATAGCTACCTGCCTGAATGACATGAGCATGAAAGCCTTGTACCTGTAGACCGTGTGCCAGAGCTTGATGATCATCCTCGCTTAAGTGAAACAGCTCTGGATCAATACGCGGGATCCATTGGATTCGGTCTAAGCCTGCGATCAACCGAAAGCGGATTGGTTCAATCATCCAGAAATGGGCATCATGCGAATGATTCAGACGTTCAAGATCTGGGTGGATACGAAAAAACGTCTGACGAGCGTGTAGGAACGAAGGGTGATTATCCTGTAAAGGACGCATATGACCGAGTACTGACAAGCGTGTTGCGGCCTGCCAGTTGGTTTCTAGATCATTGTGAAGCAAGAGTGATACCCGCGCATCAATCAGAATATTTTGTGTGTGCGATGCCGTGTCGTTCATGAGCGAAAAAATCTGTCCTTGCTGCGAAATCGCAATGGGTACCACCGAAGTATAAGGAAAGCCGGGTACACTGGCAGATTGACTAGCCATCACGGCCTGCCTGCAGGAGAGCAGGGCCTGCGTTGCGATGAAGTTAATAGACATGGTCAGTCCTATGAATGGGTGGTGAATGTGACGGATGAAGCCCTTACTATAAGAGTATGTCTGAGGATGTGGGCAGAATTTTTTTTTTGAGCTTATTTAGGTCTTGGCAAGCATGCAAATACAGATGTAATCTGCCTGCTACTTATAGAGGATTGGGTCATTTTATGCTGTCGATCTTACAGGGATGGGGGCGTGCTTTATCGGTGTTTACCGATCGACGTGCAATCATCATGTTGTGTCTAGGATTCTCTGCCGGTATTCCTCTTTTACTTATTTTCTCAAGTTTATCGCTCTGGCTCGGAGAGGCCGGCATAGAGCGTAAAGCAGTGACTTATTTTAGTTGGGCAGCATTAGGGTATTCCTTTAAGTTTGTCTGGGCGCCTTTGATCGATGAATTGCCTCTGCCTTTCTTGACGAAAAAACTGGGGCGCCGTCGTGCTTGGTTGCTGGTGGCCCAACTATTGATCATGATCGCGATTTTAATCATGTCTTCGACTAATCCAGCCTTAGGCGAACGTAGTTTGCTGATCATGGCTATTGGGGCCGTGTTACTCGGCTTTTCTGCGGCTACACAGGACATCGTCATCGATGCATACCGTATTGAGTTGGCGGATGAGAACCTCCAATCGACCTTAGCCGCGACTTATAATGCTGGATATCGAGTTGCAATGATTGTTGCGGGTGCTGGGGCTCTCTTCTTGGCGAGCGGTTTTGGCACAGAAAAAGGTCATTATGTCTATGAGGCATGGCAGCAGACCTATTGGATTATGGCAGCGGTCATGTCAGTGGGGGTCATCACCACTTTACTCATCGGAGAGCCTTATCGGAATCGTACTCCAAAGCCCTACCATGTGTCTGATTATATTCGATTGGTAGCCGTTTTTATTTGTGCAGTGACTGCATTCATTTTGACGTTTGCGAATGTAGGGTCTTGGTGGGAACTGCCAGCGAATGCACAGGCGCTACTCGTTTTTGCACATGATGCTATGAAGCTTGTGCTCGGGATCATCGGTGCCTTCCTCGTAGGGTATGCACTTGTGAAGTCAGGGGCGGTCAACAGGCGAATGGCATTTGAGACGTGGGTTGAGCCGGTTCAGGATTTTTTTGATCGATATGGTCTGAAAACAGCAGTGTCATTACTGCTACTCATTGGCTTTTATCGTATTTCTGATATTGTTGCGGGCGTGATCTCCAATGTCTTTTATCAGGACATGGGGTTTAATAAAGAAGAGATCGCAACAGCCGTCAAGGTTTTTGGTGTCATTTGCAGCCTGGTCGGTGGTTTTTCTGGGGGTATTCTGGCGCAACGTTTTGCCGTGCTAAAGGTGATGATGCTCGGTTGTATGTTGTCTTTCTGCAGCCATATGATTTTTATGTGTTTTGCGCAAGTTGGGCATAATCTGACATGGATGTATTTTGCAATCATCATGGATAATTTTGCATCAGGTTTATCTGGTGCTGCGTTTATTGCATTTTTGTCCAGCCTGACCAGCGTGTCGTTCACGGCGGTGCAATATGCCATTTTTAGTTCATTGATGACATTGATTCCTAAATTGATTGGTGGTTATTCGGGAACGATCGTCGATGCGATCGGATATCCGCATTTCTTTATGTTTACTGCCTCTTTGAGCATTCCGGTGTTATTGCTCATTTTTCTGGTTAGGCATAATTTGAGGCAGATTGAATCACATCAGCATGCAGAACATGCGGATACGCCTGAGATTCTAAACTCTTAAACAAGCCAAGCTTGACGACACATTGAGGAGATCAAAATAATGAGAATGCTACATACTATGCTGCGCGTAGGAGATTTGGCCCGTTCAATCGCGTTTTATACCGAAGTGCTCGGCATGACTCTGCTACGCCAGCAGGATTATCCAGATGGCCGCTTTACGCTGGCCTTTGTTGGCTATGGTGATGAAGCTGATCAAACGGTGCTTGAGCTGACTCATAACTGGGATACGACCAGCTATGAGATCGGTAATGGTTTTGGGCATATTGCACTGGCTGTGCCGGATGCTTATGCGGCATGTAGCGAGATCAAAGCACGTGGCGGAAGAGTGGTACGTGAGGCTGGCCCGATGAAGCATGGTACGACCGTAATCGCCTTTGTCGAAGATCCGGATGGCTACAAGATTGAGTTGATTGAGCGCACTTAAAAGATTTTAGTTTTCACACGTGCAGAAAAAACGCCTTCAGTTGAAGGCGTTTTTTAATGTTGAATCAGATCAGTGACCTTGAGCCTGTTTCTGTGCTTGCTGGATCTCAGCGACTGCCAGCGCGGTCATATTGACGATCCGGCGCGGGGTCGCGGTCGGGGTCAGGATATGTACTGGCTTCGCGGCACCCAGCAGGATAGGGCCGATGGTGACATTATTACCGGCTGATGTTTTGAGCAAGTTAAATGCGATATTGGCGGCGTCCATTGTCGGCATGATGAGCAGGTTGGCTGAGCCCTTATAGCGCGAGTTCGGGAATTCGAGCAGACGAATCTCTTCATCAAGCGCGGCATCACCGTGCATTTCGCCTTCGACTTCAAGGTCTGGTGCAATACGAGACAGGATGTCAAAGGTATTACGCATTTTTTGCGCACTTTCACCGTCAGCACTGCCAAAACTGGAGTGCGAGAGCAACGCGACCTTCGGTACCAGACCGAAACGACGGACTTCTTCGGCGGCTAGCAGCGTCATTTCGGCGAGCTGTTCGGCGGTGGGATCTTCATTGACATAAGTATCGGCGATAAAGATATTGCGCTCGTGCAGCATCACTGCATTCATGGCATAGAAGTCTTTGACGCCGGGCTTTTTGCCGATGACATCTTTCAGATAGTCGAGGTGAAGACCATAGTGAGCAAAGGTTCCGCAGATCAAGCCATCGGCTGCCCCAAAGTGCACTAGCAGCGCACCAATCAAGGTGGTGCGACGACGCGCTTCGCGCTTAGCCAACTCGACACCGACGCCACGACGCTGCATCAGCGAGTAGTAGTACTGCCAGTATTCTTTGTAGCGTGGATCGTTGTCCTGATTGACCAGCTCGAAGTTGACACCGGCTTGCAGGCGCAGACCCAGCTTCTTGATATGGTGCTCTATCACGCTTGGGCGGCCAACCAGAATCGGGTGGGCCATGCCTTCATCGATCACGAGTTGAACAGCACGCAGGACACGCTCATCTTCACCTTCGCAGAAGACGATACGCTTTGGATCGCTCTTGGCTTGTGCGTAGACAGGCTTCATGAGGAAAGCGGAGTTATAAACGAACTCTGATAAACGCTGACGATAGGCGGCAAAGTCCTGAATCGGACGTGTCGCAATACCAGACTCCATCGCCGCCCGGGCGACCGCTGGCGCAATTTCCAGAATCAGGCGCTGATCCAGTGGTCCCGGAATGAGATATTCACGACCAAAGCTTTGACTGTCTTCACCATAGGTCTTGGCATTGGACTCGATGTGCGCCATACGGGCGATCGCGTGCACACAAGCGATTTTCATGGCTTCATTGACCGTCGTCGCACCAGAGTCCAGCGCACCGCGGAAGATGTACGGGAAACACAGGGCATTGTTGACCTGATTCGGGTAGTCCGAGCGGCCGGTTGCGATGATGACATCCGAGCGCACCGCTTTGGCCAGCTCAGGCATGATTTCGGGATTTGGATTGGCCAGTGCAAAGATGATCGGATCTGCAGCCATGACGCTGACCATCTCTTGTGACAGGATACCGGCGGTAGAGAGTCCAAGGAACATATCGGCACCCGCCATGACCTGCTCTAGACGCGTCTCTGGAATATCCTGTACATAGCGGCATTTGCTGTCATCTAGACTGGCAAGGCGCGCAGTGTTCAGAATGCCTTTGGAGTCGGCCACGGTGATATTGGCACGATTGGCACCCAGTGCCACCAGCAAATCAAGGCAGGACAAGGCTGCCGCACCAGCACCAGAGGCGACGATCTTGATGTCGGCGATATTCTTGTTGACCAGTTGCAGGGCATTGAGCAGTGCTGCGCCGACGATAATCGAAGTCCCATGCTGGTCATCGTGGAAGACTGGGATATTCATGCGTTCACGCAGTTTTTTCTCGATGTAGAAGCATTCTGGTGCCTTGATATCTTCAAGGTTGATACCACCAAAGGTAGGCTCCAGCGACGCAATGATATCGACCAGCTTGTCTGGATCGTTCTCGGCGATTTCGATGTCAAAGACATCGATACCGGCAAATTTCTTAAAAAGAACGCCTTTACCTTCCATCACCGGTTTGGCAGCCAATGGGCCGATGTTACCAAGGCCCAGCACGGCGGTGCCGTTGGTGATCACGGCAACCAAATTGCCACGCGCGGTATAGCGTGAAACGGTAGCGGGGTCGCGTTCGATCTCAAGGCAAGGTGCGGCGACACCTGGTGAATATGCCAGTGCCAGATCATGCTGGTTGGCGAGCTGTTTACTTGGCGTGACGCTGATTTTTCCCGGTTTGGGAAATTCATGATAATCCAGTGCGGATTGCTTCAGTTGTTCCTGATCCATTGTGATCTCAATCTTTCTTTAGGCAAATGGGCAATAGGTTTTTTACGCCAGTCGAGCAATACGATCTGGCGAAATAGGATGATTGGGTAACGGTCAGGGTGATACGGTGACGGTCACATCCGGTGATCCTGAGGAGGCCTTGGTAGATCAGCCATTTGCGAAAATCGGACTCGAATACAAACTCATTGTGAAAGTTTGTTTACCGTCTCGCGAACTACAAGATTTGTAGAAAATACTTTAAGTGCCAAGTATAGCATGGGCGTTGCGGAATTGGGCCAAGCTGACATGATAAATTGCTGTTCTAACAGTGCATCAGCTGAGGGTTGTTGTCAGAGCTGATGATCGTACATAGCGTAAAACGGGTCAGATTGAAATCAGGGGTTTGCTCATGGCATTGATGAGCATCAGGGTAGCATCGAACGCCGGTAATGGCTTGCTTAATAGAAAACCCTGTAGCAGATCGCAGCCTTCATCACGCAGGAAACGCGCCTGTTCCAGTGTTTCGACTCCTTCGGCAACGACTTTCATATTGAGCGAGTGGCTCATGGCGAGGATCGCACGTACGATGGCTTTCTGGTCTTGATTGTTACTCATCTGCATGACGAAAGAGCGGTCGATCTTGATGACGTCAATCGGATAAAGGCCTAAGTAAGACAGTGAAGAGTAACCCGTGCCGAAGTCATCCAGCGACAGAGAGATGCCGCGTGAGCGAATGTCTTGTAGGATCATCAGAATCTTTTCCGGTTCATCCATCAGCAGACTTTCTGTGATTTCAAGCTCCAGAAAGTTCGCGTCAATTCCGTGCTTTTCCAGAATGCGATCCAGCACGTTGACAAAGTTACCGCGTTGCAGTTGTTGCGCAGAGACGTTGACTGAGACTGTTTGATTAAAACCCGCTTCCTGCCATTTCTTAATCTGGGCACAGGACTGATCCAGCACAAACTCGCCCAAGGCGGAGATGATGCCCATCTCTTCGGCTAGTCCAATAAACTGTACGGGGGCGATCAGGCCTTTATGTGGATGATTCCAGCGGATCAGTGCCTCGAAGCCAGCGATCTTTTGGGTGGCGGCGTTGAATTTGGCCTGATAGTAGATTTCAAACTGAGAGCCGGACAGCGCTTTGCGCAGGGCGTTTTCGAGATTAATGCGTTCCAGAGACTGAATCCCGAGTTGCTTGCTGGCAAAGCGGATGGTATTGCCGCCGACCCGTTTGGCTTCCTGCAGCGCATTCTCAGCGTAGTTGGACAGGGTATCGACTTGTTTACCATGTTCAGGGAAGATGGCAACACCGACCGAGACGGTCAGCGTAATTTCTTGCGAATGAATCTCAAAATGGCTTTCAAACAGTTGCAGCAGATTTTCGCAATAGTGCTCAAGGTCTTTAGTGTTTTCGCCGGCATGCTCAAGGATCATGGCGAAGTCATCACCGCCAAGCCGAGCGATCATACTCGTGCGTGCACTATAGCCGGAGAGACGGGCGGCGACTTGCTTGAGCAGCAGATCGGCACCGTCTGCACCGAGTAAGTCATTGAGCAAGCGGAAGCGATCTATGTTGATGCGTAGCAACACAAAGTTCGAATTGTCTTCGGTGCTTTGGGTGATGAGCTGGTGCAGATGGTTTTTAAAGAAATTACGATTCGGCAGATCAGTGAGTGGATCGTAGTTGGAGAGGTAGGACAGGCGCTGTTCGTTCTTTTTGCGCTCGGTCAGGTCACTCACAATCCCGATGTAATGGGTTTTCTTGCCTTTTTCATCAAAAATCGAATTGATGTGGATCCAGACTGGGGTTTCCTGACCATTTTTGTGTTGGGCGATGACTTCGCCTTCGAACTCATTTTCGCTTTCCAGCGCTTTGACGATTTTCTGACGGTATTGCTGGACCCGAATGGTGGTGTTGCGGCCCAGTTTGAAGAACTCTTTGCCGATCATCTCATTGGTGGTGAAGCCAGTGATCTGTTCAAAATAAGGGTTGGTCGTTAGGTAGGTCAGATTTTCATTGAGGATGAAAATTCCTTCGGCGGCTTGCTGGATCACAGTCGCAGAGAGTTTTTGTTTTTCGGCAGCCAGTTTTTCGGCATTGATGTTGCGGCGTACACCTACCATGCGCAGGGCAAAGCGGTTAACCGTATTTCGCTCGACCACGCGACCAATGTCCTGCACCCAAACCCAATAGCCGTATTTATGGCGCATACGATATTCGGCTTCATAGCGGTCGGTATGGGTCATCAGATGCGATGCGACTGCCTGCCAGACAAATGGATAATCTTCAGGATGGATCAATTGTGCCATGTCGGCACGGAAAGTTTCCATTTCTTCACTATTGTAACCAAGGATCGGCTCAAAATTGGAAAACTGCATGTTGCGATGGGCGATATCCCAGTCCCATGTTCCAATCCCACCGGCGCTATGCGCCATTTCAAGCCGCTGGCGTGAGCGCTGTAATTCGGCATTGATGCTGGTCAGATCAACCGTACGGACCCGCACTTTTTCTTCAAGCTGCAGGTTGGATTCGTGGAGCTGCTCTTCGATATAGATCCGGCGCCGCATTTCCTCTTCCAACTGACCATTGACCCGCTCGGTATGCTCTTTGGAGCTTTCCATGTAATTGATCAGGTTGTCATTACGGATCACAAGCCAGGCGGCACGCGTGCGGATTTTATAGAGGCGGTAGCCGCAGAACAGAATAAAGACGATATAGATATCGATCAGAAAGCTGTTGGCACGCGAGACTGCAGAATGATGCTGGATAAACTGTTGGGCGATCAGTGGTGACATGCTGGTCAGCACGAAGGTCGCAAAAAAACGATAGCGGTCGGTCAGACAGATCAAACCTAGCATGTGGGAAAACAGGATGGTCAGACCAAAAATATTAAAGGACGCATTGAGTGCGTTTGGAATGCTGAGTGGCGAGATATCCGCATGAAACAGCATTTGACCAAACGCAAACAGCACCCCAATCAGGAAGGTATTGATCAGGACATAGACATCCATGATCTCAAATGACAGCCGATGCTGACGGTTGTTGAAATGGTTGTGAAATACCGAAGACAGTGCAATGGCACTGATGGTCACAATGGTCCAGACGGTGAATGGATTGGTCAGTGTGGAAAAGCGCTGGTAGAGCACAAACGTGAGCAGGACCAGACACAGCAAAGAGAAGAGGAAGAGACTCTGATGCGCACGCGTATTGTTCAGTTGCATGCGTAGAATGCGCTGAACCAGCGTGTTTTGATCTTCTTCAACCGACATCAATCGCTCCTGTGACCGTCTGACATTTTGAATTGTCTTAGGCTGCTTTTTTATGATGCTGTAAGCGTGTTAAAAAAACGCATCGATCTGTTGTTGTGGCAGCTTTGTTAAAGTTTTAGATCGTCGCTTTATGCCAGTCAGCCATGTTGACATAATATGGCATGACCTGTAAATCTTGCATTGAGTATTTAGTATACGATAGATACTTGTTGCGGCAAAGTTTTTCTTCTGATTTACATACTTTTTTGCAGTCTGTTTAGCACTTCTGGCGCGTGTGTGCGACCATCAGTTGACTGAGGGCGACGACCGGTGCTGTCTCAGTACGCAGGACACGTTTTCCGATCTGCCAGCGTATGAAACCCTGCAGCTCAGCGGCAGTGATTTCGCTCAAACTCAAACCGCCTTCAGGGCCAATCAGCAGGGCGATGTGTGATGGAAGTACATTCGGTAGAGGATCTGCTGCTTCTATTGGCGCCAGTACCAGCTTGAGTTTGGCATCGATACTGATCAGCCAGTCGTCAAGGCTCAGGGGGGGGAGGATTTGTGGGATACGATTTAGGCCACATTGTTCGCAGGCCGCGATGGCAATCTGCTGCCAGTGGTCAATTTTTTTCTGGTCTCGATCGTATTTAAGGCGCATTTCACAGCGTTCACTGGTCAGCAATTGAATCGTCGTGACGCCCAATTCCGAGGCTTTCTGCACAGCATAATCCATGCGATCACCTTTGCTCATGACTTGACCCAGTGTCACGGCATAAGGTTCTGTTCGGTCTTCTGGATTGAATTGACTTAAATCGACGGTCGCGCTTTTCTTCTGGATATCGACCAGTGTGGCTTCGTATTCACCGCCATGACCATTAAAGAGCGTGGCCTGATCACCAACCTCGGCACGCAGTACACGGACCCAGTGGTGAAAAACAGACTCTGTCAGCTCAATCGTCGTATTGAGTGAAAGCGGTGTATCGATATAAAAACGACTCATGGCAGGGCAGCCTCTGACATCATGGCGGGTAGATGCTGGCTGACTGCAAATTCGATGGCCCGCCTTGCAGTGTCCAGCACATGGCGAATTTCATCTGGGGTGATGCAGTAGGGAGGGATCAAATAGACACAATCCCCGATCGGGCGCAGCAGCACACCATGCGAAAGGGCATAGTGGGCAACAAGTTTACCTTTCCCACTCGTCGCAGGATAGGAGGTGCCATTGGCCTGTACGATATTAAAGGCCCCGATCATGCCGGTCTGACGTACATGCGCAATATGCTGATGTGTTTGCAGTTTTGTCAGTTCTTGTTGCATGGTCTGAATCAATACTTGATTTCGATTTAACGTGTGTTGATTGGCAAAGATATCCAACGATGCGAGCGCGGCCCGAGCCGCCAATGGATTGCCGGTAAAGCTATGTGAATGCAGGAAGCCGCGAGCGACATCCGGGCTATAGAAGGCTTGATAGATGTCCTCAGTGGTCATGACGCAAGACATGGGTAGATAGCCTGCCGTAAGCCCTTTAGACAAACACAGGAAATCAGGGCAAATATCGGCTTGTTCATGAGCGAACATCGTGCCTGTACGACCAAAGCCAACGGCAATCTCATCTAGAATGAGATGGATGTCATACTCACGGCAGAGTGAGGAAAGCCAGTTCAGGTAAATGGGTGGATACATTTTCATACCCGCAGCGCCCTGTACCAGTGGCTCGACAATGATGGCGCACAGCCGATCACGATGAACTTCGACCAAGGCTTTAATGGCTGCAAACTGACGTGTAAGGAAAGACTCATCAGATTCGTCGGTATATTTGAGGGTCAGATCCGGTGAGGGTGCGCGTAAGTGTTGGATCAAGAGCGGCTGGTATTGGCTTGAGAACAGTGGAATGTCGGTGACAGCCAGACTGCCCAGCGTTTCACCATGATAGCCATTAGCCAGTGAAATAAAAGTTGTGCGCTCAGGACTTCCTGATTGTTGCCAGTATTGCAGGCTCATCTTCAGTGCAACTTCAATGGCCGCTGAGCCACTGTCGGCAAAGAAACAACGCGTGAGTGGCGCAGGTGTCAGATTCACAAGGCGTTGGGCTAATGCTTCGATAGGCGGATGGGTAAATCCAGCCAGCATCACCTGCTCTAGCTGTTGAACCTGATCGATGATCGCAGCATTAATCTTCGGATGGCTGTGTCCGTGCAGATTAACCCACCATGAGCTGATCGCATCCAGAAGCGGTGTGCCGTCGGCCTGATAGAGATAAGCCCCCTGACCGCGCACCACTTCAATCGGTGGGTGGTCTTGGTGCTGATACATCTGGGTACACGGGTGCCAGAGCGGCGAGGGTGAGATAGGCATAGCGATACAGCATGGTTAAGCAAGGATAAGGGTTTATAGCATAAAAGCTAAACTGTGGTGCATCTTGGCTGCTTATCCTTTATCCAGACAGTTTTTTTGAATGGCATTTTGCAGTCTATAAGCATCAATGATGCAGGCCGCCTTTAGACAAAGTCTTTAGGCGTGCCCATCATGGCATGAAGCAAATGCTTGGCAAGCGTACGATTGACCACATGTTTGCCCAGACGAATCGTTCCGCGCAGCATTTGTCTTTGCACTTTGCCCAGAGGCCCGCCCAGAGTCACAGCTTCGGTCATGAGCCGGTTTTGACGAATCCAAGCGCAGGCAATCGCTAGACGTCGGGCTTCATAGTTGGCAAAGTCGCCTGTTTGAATTGCATCAGCTAACCCAATGCCATCGGCGATGCCGAGGTTCATGCCGCGACCACCAACGGGCGAATGCACATGCGCCGCATCGCCAGCCAGCCACACGCGATCCCTACCATAATGGGTGACATGCGCAAAAGAGATGGTAAACAGACTCTGCTGGATGATCTGCTGGATCGGTGGTAAGTCTCTGGGCGGATGATTGATGAGCGATGCGGGTGTCATCACCAGCCGGACGCAGTCGTTCAAACGAATCGCAAGGATAAAACCGTCATCCAATATCCATGCGGCAACATCTTCATCGGGGTGAGGCCAGTCCATGGTCACATCCAGCCCGAGCATTTTTTGCGAGAGATGTTGTGTAGGGAATTCGATACCCAGCAGTGTGCGTGTCTTGCTATGGAAGCCATCGGCACCGATCAGGTACTGACAGCGGATTTGTTCGATGTGTGGTGCAACAGAAATGGTTTCGTCCGCGTATGGGCGCTGGATGGTTGCAATGACAAGGGTGCCCTCTTGGGTAAGGTCGATGAGTTCCGCTGGACGATCAATCCTCACCCCATGGCGGGCCAGTTCATCTTCCAGACATTGCTCAGTATCCCGCTGGGTTAGTTTTATGGGTGGAAATTCAGGATAGATCTCCTGAAACTCGGGTTTCCCTGCGAGCAGCAGCCCATCTGGTCCGTGAAGGCGAAAACCTTGGATCATCGAGCCGCGCTCAAGTATATGTGGTGTTACACCGAGCGGGGCGAGCAAGGTCAGGATGTGCGGATTGATCAGCAGTGCACGCGAGAAGGCCAGTCGATCCGGGTGCTTGTCGATAATTGTGACTTGGCGACCCTGCAAAGTCAGGGCCAGTGCTGCGGTCATGCCGGTGGGACCGGCGCCAACGATCAGTACATCTATGTCCTTCATGGCGGTTCCTGTGCTCGGTTCGATGATGTTGTTTACATCAGCTTATCATCTTTGTTATTCAGTCATGGTGTGAGTATTGAGCACAGTCATCATGAGTGTCGCCAATGCCGGATTTTGTACAGACATCGCATCAATGACACGTGCCTGATCTGTCTTTGGTCGATTCTGGCTGAGTTTGAATTTAGCCTCAACGTGTGTCATTTGAATTTCAAAGAAGATAATCGCGATCTTCATCTGATCAAAACGGATTTGATCAAGCGGAGAGGCTTCATATTGACTCATCAACAGGCGCATATAGGTCGAAATATTCACCTCATCAACGATCACCCGACTCTTGCCTGTGACATGGACGACAGCATAGTTCCAAGTCGGCACGCCCTGTGTCGAGGCGTGCAGTGCCGTTGAGATATAGTCGTGCGGTCCATGAAAGATAACGGTAGCGTTGTGACCGTCCAGCCATAGGCTGTGCGGATTGGCGCGAGCAAGATGACCGACTAATACATTGCGTTCGTGATCTAGATACAGTGGCACATGGCTAATCATGGGCTCATGATTAACCACATGAATCAAGGTTGCAAAACTATAATCGCGGATGAATTGTGTAATCAGCACGGGATCTGAGATTGAGAATGCGTCAGGAATATACATGGTCAGTATCGGTGTGGGTAAAGGCTTATGCCTCGTTGATAATGACCATGTTAGCGGAAGCAAGCGCTGATTTAAAAGCGTTTGTTCCAGAGTGATTTTATATGAAAGATGCTTTTAACCTTTCAGATCCAGCACGAGCTGATGGGTCGGCTCGGTCTGATTCATGGTGTAGAAGTGCAAGGACGGCGCACCACCTGCGATCAAACGCTGGCACAGTTTGAGCACGACCTCATGACCGAAGGCACGAATGCTGGCACTGTCATCGCCATAAGCAGCGAGCTGCTTGCGAATCCAGCGCGGAATATCGGCACCAGAGGAGTCGGCAAACCGGATCAGATTACTGGCATTGGTGATCGGCATGATACCCGGCACGATCGGTGTGTGAATGCCGCGTTTGGCTAATGCATCGACAAAGTAAAAATAACTATCTGCATTAAAGAAGAACTGCGTGATGCCTGAGTCGGCACCGGCTTGGACCTTGTCGATGAAATGATCGATATCGCGATCAAAAGACTCGGCCTGCGGATGCATCTCAGGATAGGCAGCTACTTCGATATGGAAGTGATCACCGGTTGTCTCGCGGACGAACTGCACGAGATCGCGTGCGTAAGGCAGCTCGCCCAATCCGACCTGGCCCGATGGCAGATCGCCACGAAGTGCGACCAGACGATCAATGCCCATGGCTTGATAGTGCTCCAGCAGCTCTTTAATTCGCGCCTTGTCATCACCGATACAGGACAGATGCGGTGCGACCGGTGCACCTTTGCCATGCAGAGCATCGATGGTGGAGAGGGTGCGCTCGCGGGTTGATCCGCCGGCACCATAGGTCACCGAGAAGAACTCAGGCGCGAGTGCCTGTAGCTCTTGATGCACAGTGACGATCTTTTCCGCACCGACATCGGTCTTGGGTGGAAAAAACTCAAACGAAATAGGGGGTAATGTACTCATGATGTCATCAATTCAATCAGAGTCAAACCCGCCAGATACCCGCACAGCATGACAATGCGTGATTGTAAGGGTATACAGGTCAGGCAGACTGCATATATGGACAAGAGAAAAGCAGCAGACTCATATGAGTCTGCTGCAGAGTGTCCGGATTAGTATTTATAGCTGTCGGTTTTGAATGGACCATCTACTGGCACGCCAAGATAAGTAGCCTGTTCGGTGGTCAACTTGGTGAGCACGCCACCAAAGCCTGCGACCATCGCAGCAGCCACTTCTTCGTCCAGTTTCTTGGGAAGGAGTTCGACGCGGATCTTGGCAGGCTTGTCGGCATCGGCCAGATCTGCAAACTTCTCACCATAAAGGTACATCTGCGCCAGCACTTGGTTAGCAAACGAACCGTCCATGATGCGGGACGGGTGACCGGTCGCGTTACCGAGGTTGACCAGACGGCCTTCGGACAAGAGGATCAGATAATCATCGGCCGCATCACTGCGAAACACTTGATGGACTTGCGGTTTGACTTCTTCCCAACGGTAGTTTTTACGCAGGTAAGCGGTGTCGATTTCGGTATCGAAGTGACCGATGTTACAGACCACGGCGCCTTTTTTCAGGCTGTCCAGCATGGCGGCATCACAGACTTTGTCGTTACCGGTGGTGGTGACGACGAGGTCGGTAGTGCCGAGCAGAGCGTGGTTGATGTCTTTTTTGTCACCGGTGTTGATGCCGTCGTTATAAGGCGACACGACTTCATATCCGTCCATACAGGCCTGCATGGCGCAGATAGGATCGATTTCACTGACACGGACGATCATGCCTTCCTGACGTAGCGATTGCGCCGAGCCTTTACCTACATCACCATAGCCGACCACAAGGGCACGACGACCGGACAAGAGCATGTCCGTACCGCGCTTGATGGCGTCGTTCAGCGAGTGGCGGCAGCCGTATTTATTGTCGTTCTTGGACTTGGTGACGGCATCGTTAACGTTGACCGCAGGCACTTTCAGGGTACCGGCTTTCCACATGTCAAACAGACGGGCGACACCAGTGGTGGTTTCTTCGGTGATGCCGTGGATACGTGCCAGAAGCTGTGGGTATTTGTCATGCACGACGCTGGTCAGGTCGCCACCGTCGTCCAGGATCATGTTGGCTTCCCAAAGCTGACCGCCGACGTGCAATTGCTGTTCGATACACCACCAGTATTCTTCTTCGGTTTCACCTTTCCAGGCAAAGACTGGCGTGCCGCTGGCAGCGATGGCCGCCGCAGCGTGATCTTGGGTTGAGAAGATATTGCACGAGGTCCAGCGCACTTCCGCACCGAGATCAACCAAGGTTTCGATCAGTACGGCTGTCTGGATGGTCATGTGGATACAGCCGAGGATCTTGGCACCGGCCAAAGGCTTGGCTGCCGCATAACGACGGCGCAGACCCATCAGGGCTGGCATTTCGGATTCGGCCAAGCGGATTTCTTTACGGCCAAATTCAGCGAGTCTGATATCGGCGACTTTATAATCTGTAGCTGTGCTGGTGACAACCGCGTTCATGAGTGACTCCTTATCGTATATGACGATTCACGTTCGCGGATGCCGTTACAACTGATATGAAACAGGGATGGAAGATCTCCTGTGTGCCGAGCCTAGCAGGCATATGGTGGACCATGTCCTGTTGCAGCATCCCTCGGCAAGCTTATTGTACGCAAGCGAAGACGTCAGTGGTAGGGGAGATTGCATAAAATGATCTCAAATCAACCAGCCACTGTATTTGGTTGTGTAACAAAACAGTGCGTATTTGTCAGTTTTGCTGTAGTGCTTTGAAATAAAAATGTAACTGTTTTGTAACACAAATGAAATGACGTGCAATACTTAAGTTGTTGTAAGAGTTGAAGAAAGTGTATCTATTGGTTTTAAAAATACTACAAATATATCTCTCTGTTTTTTTAACGACAAGCGCTATCGTTTTGAAAGTGTTTCAAAACGTGTTTTAATGCACACTTAAGGAGCCGTAATGCTCCAGAAGAACTCATATTTTATTGAGGAAATGTCTATGAAAACTCTCCGTATTCTTGCTGTTACCGCTGCAGTATTTGCTGCAGGTTCTGCTTTTGCTGCTCCATCGAACTGGGGTGATCCAGCACTGTCGCTGTCCAACGTGTCTGTTGGCGCTGAAGCAGGTACAACAGGTTATGGCGTTGTCCTCGGCTATGCCGTCAACCCAAGCACCAGCCTGAACCTCGGTTGGGCAGGCGGTAACTTCCCGAATGTTCATGGCGGCTCTCTCTCCGTTGGTCACCAAAAATACCGTGCTAGCTACAGCGACCTGCAAAACACCTCGCTGGTGATCAAGTACGCACCGTTCACCCAGAACTACTTGAACTGGCTGAACCTGCAATTCGGTACTTACGTTCAAGACAGCGCGATCCGTCTGCGTTCCAATAGCGGCAACATCGTAGGTAAGGTATCGACTGGCCCAAGCATCAATCCTTATCTGGGTTTTGGTATTGCACCTAAGGTCACCGACCATATCAGCGTTAACGTGGATCTGGGTGTGATCTACACTGGTAAGCGTGATGCCCAACTGCGTGCAGCCAACGCTGGCGACGTCGCAACGCAAGCTTATCTGCAAAACGTAAACACCGAACTGAATGACCGCTACAAGTGGGATCCTGTTGCTAAAGCCGGTATTTCTTACCGCTTCTAAGCACACTTGCTGATCGGAGCGATCCTCTGGTCTGCGTCTAGAAAGACGAACTTCGGTTCGTCTTTTTTTATGGCTAAAATAAGCGTACAAGGATAGAAATAGACATATAGAAATGTCTGGATATGAATGATTCGCAATTGAATGCCATCTGTCTGCTTTATATCTGGATTCACCAAGGCTGATCTGGTGTAGTGGCGGTATTTCGGGTAAAACTCAGCATAAGGGTGATGCAGTGACAGTGGTTACGATGACAACAAGCAAAACGAAATCTACGGTTTTTAGAAATGGTGCCTTATGCGAGAGTATTGATCCGGAGGACCGTGGTTTTTTGTACGGTGACGGTTTTTTTACGACCATCAGGGTGATACATGGCGAGCCTGAATTGTGGAAGAGGCATGCTAATCGGCTAGAGCAGAGCGCCAGTAAGCTCGGATTTGAGGTTGATTGGCAGGCGTTATATGCGGAGGTTAAAGCGCGTGCTGTCCTGCTTGATACTGGTGTGCTGAAGGTCATTGTCAGTCGTGGTGTTGGACCGCGCGGGTATCTGGCACCAGCGCATCAGGCAGACTACTATGTACAGTTATTCCCGCAGGCTTTCAACGGGCCCATGCCTGCGATTGCAAGCGGACTCTTGCATGGTCAATTGGGCTTGCTGCCAGCTAAGCTGGCGGGTTTAAAGACGCTGAATCGCCTAGAGCAGGTGATGCTGCGGCAAGAGTTGGTCTCTACAGGGTGGAGTGAGGCGTTGGTCTGTGATCTCTCAGGCCAGATCGTTGAAGGTGTCTACAGTAACTGTTTTTTTCGTGTGGATGAGACGTGGTGGACGCCGCCTGTGACCTCATCGGGGATTGCTGGTGTGATGCGCGCCGAGATCATGGCGCGTATGCAGCAGCATGGGATTGCGCTTAAAATTCAGAGTCTGCCTGCAAGTCACATTCAGCGTATTGAGGCGCTCTTTTTCTGCAATGCACTGACCGGGATAGTACCGGCGTCGCAGCTTGATTTACACAGCATTGATGCGGAAGTCGTCTGGCAACTTCGCGAGCAGCTCTTTCCCCCGATAGAGTCGTAATCTGCTATTCTAGCGACCGTTTCAAGAATCGATAGCCATGCCTGCGGCATGGTGCTCACCTTTACCTGTTCCGGTTGTCGCCATGCCCCCATCACCACGCCCCAAGTCCCCCAAACCCAGCGCCGGAGCTGCGTCACGCAAGAAACCATCTGGGACACCATCACCAGCCGCGAAGTCGTCTTCGCGCTGGACCCTGATCGGCGGACTGGCGATACTGGTCCTGATGGCGATGACGTGGGTTGCATTGCTCAAGCCAATGAATGCCAGCAGTAACAGCAAAATGCTGCAGATCAAATCGGGTCAGACTTATTCTGGCCTGATCAGCTATCTGTCGCAGCATCATATGGTGCACTTTGCTTGGATCATCAAGATTTATCAACATCTGTTCATTCATCACACATTGAAGGCCGGTGTCTATGAAATCCCGGCTGGCGTGAATGCCTACCGTTTGCTGAATCTGCTCAATTCGGGCGAGCTGATGCAGATGAATCGCATCATGCTGGTGGAAGGCATGAGCTTCCAGCAGCTCAAGGACCGTCTGGCGGCTAATACTGAGGTGAAAAATACCGTCTTAAGTCGTGCAGATGCCGACATCATGACGGCAGCAGGCATTCCGCTTATCCACCCTGAGGGCTGGTTTGCGCCGGATACGTATTTCTTTAATCCGGGTGAGAGTGATACGGTCATCCTGAAGCAGTTATTCGAAAAACAGAAGAAAATCATGACGGCTGAGTGGGCTACGCGAGCGCCTAATCTACCGTATCACAATATGAATGATGCGCTGATCATGGCCTCGATCGTGGAGAAGGAAACGGGCGTGGATGGTGAGCGCGCCAAGGTCGCGGCGGTGTTCCTCAATCGACTGAAAGTCGGTATGCGCCTGCAGACTGATCCGACCGTGATCTATGGTATGGGTGATCGTTATGACGGTCGTATCAGTAAGGCGGATCTGGAGACGCCGACGCCTTATAATACTTATGTGATCAATGGTATGCCACCCACTCCGATTGCTATGCCGGGGCTGGCTGCGATCCATGCTGCGCTGCATCCGGCTGACATTGATGCACTATATTTTGTCGCCACCGGCACAGGTGGACATACGTTCAGCAAGACGCTGGATGAGCATAATGCCGCCGTGCAGCATTACCTGCAGGTGATGCGCGCCAAAAACGCGGCCAATAGCTAAATTTAGGACGGCATCTTATGTTTATCAGCTTTGAAGGCACGGAAGGCGTCGGTAAGAGCACCCTGATACAGGGCGTGGCGACCTATCTTACGACCCAAGGCATTGACTATGCGCTCACGCGTGAGCCGGGGGGAACGCCGCTGGCCGAGCAGATTCGTGGGTTGCTTCTGACGCCGAATGATGAAGCCATTACGCCTGACTGCGAGTTGTTGCTCTTGTTTGCGGCGCGGGCGCAGCATGTCAGTCAGGTGATTGCCCCAGCGTTGGCGCGTGGGCAATGGGTCTTGTGCGATCGCTTCGTCGATGCCAGTTATGCCTATCAGTGCGGTGGGCGAGGGTTGCCACAGGCACAGATCGATCTGCTGACGCAGCATTTTGTCTCGGTATTGCCCAGTCGGACTTTTTGGCTGGATGCACCGGTTGAGGTAGGGATGGCGCGAGCCGGAAGACGCGGCGCGCTGGATCGCTTTGAGCAGGAGCGGCATGATTTCTTTGATCGAGTACGGGCCGTGTATGCGGCACGTGCTGAGGCGGAGCCTGAGCGGATCATCCGGCTTGATGCCACGCAAGTGCAGGAGCGAGTGCTCGCCGATGCATTGGCGCAGATCACGTTATAATCTCATGATCTTGTGGTCTGTCTGAGTCCAAAAAGCCATGAATCATAGTGGCTTTTTTATTTTTAACGTGTTGATCTTTGAGAGTGTCGCTATTGCATTATTGGTAAGTTTGCCCGTGATACTTAAGCCAGCCGTCTGGATGGTGACCTGATGGATCGTGATGAGTCCAGTGGATCACGCCACCTTTATCATTACTGACATAAATTCCTTGAAATGCCACCACATCACCACGAGCAAGATCTGGGATACGTGGTGCGATGTCGATATTATGTGCGATCAAGACGGTTTGCCCTGAGGCAAGGCGCAGGATAAAGCGCTGATGCTCAAGTCCCTGTGTATCATCAGGCAGGATTTTGATGATCATACCTGAGCCGGTGACGCTTTGGTTGTTGACCAGAGCGGTATTGGTGATTTGATCAGGCGCTGACGTGGTCTGGGTTGCACTTTGCCCGGCTTGATGGGATGACACACGCTGAGATAGCAGATGCGTGATGGCCAGATAGCCCAGCAAGAAGGTAATGATGATCGACACTGAACGTGGAATTTGCACAGCACTCTCCAATCGGCTCAAGCAGTGAGACAGGTTGAATTAATTTGCTTCAACCAGCGCCACATAGCCTGTCACTTCCTCACGGTCGTGATAGAGCTGACGGAATTCGAGACGGGCAATTTTTTTCTTGGCACTTTTGAGTGTGTCTTCGATGATATGACGGCAGTATTCAACTTCATCCAGACGTGTCTTCATGGGTAGCTTGAGATTAAAGATTGCGCGTCCGGCATGACCATCCGCCAGCCACTGGGCAACCAACTCAGCGACACGTGCGGGCTGCTCGACCATATCGCACACCAGCCAATGCACAGGTCGTTTGGGACGGAAAAAGAAACCGTCTTCACGCAAATGGTCGACGAGGCCAGAGTCCATGAGCTTTTCATTCATCTGACCGTTGTCGATGGCGGTGACCTGGATGCCATGTTGTACCAGTTGCCAAGTCCAGCCGCCTGGGCAGGCACCGAGATCAACCGCCGTGAGCCCTTCACGCAGCCATTCTTGTTGCTCTTCCGCATCCAGAAAATAGGCAAAGGCTTCGGTGAGTTTCAACGTCGAGCGGCTGGGTGCATCGGGATGCATCTTTAGACGCGGAATACCCATCGGCCAGCGCAGAGTCTGCCCCGGCTCGCTCATACCGAACCATGCCGAGGTGCCGTCGATAAAGACTAAATGAGCGCGCATGTGGGCATCGCGGTTCAGGATGTTTTGCTTACCGGCAGCAGAGAGCAGGGGTTTTTGCAGGCGATCAAACAGATCTGACAGCGCTTTGCCGTCATTGGTATCAGGATGGTCGAAATAAATGGCGCTGAATTGCATGCCTTCCATCGCAGATAGGATCGGCGTGATACGGTCTTTAGCATCGAAGAACAGCGGACGCTTGTCGAGCAGGCGAATGATTTGACGCGAAAAGATCAGATCGCGTGTCACAGGCCAGCGCGGGCTTTCGCCGATCCAGACCACTTGGCCGCTGATCTTCTCGTATTGTGCATAGCCATTGGCACCGAGCGTACCGAGCCAGATCTCAAGTTCCGAGGCACATTCCCGCTCAAAACCGGGGCGGCAGAGAGCGAGCAGACCCACTATCTCGGGTGAATGGGTGGATTTGGGATTACTTGATGATGAGGTCATGGAAACTCGTGTTGAATATTTGGATTATCAATGGCGAGGTATTATAATCTGCCACATTCTTTTTTAGGTATGGATTGCGTCCTTTTTAGCGTATTTGTCCGGTTATGGGTAAATATGTGTTCGTAAGCTTACCTTCTATCGTTCTTTGGAGTTCTCATGGCTTTAGTTGCCCCGCATGGTAGTCCCACTCTGGTTACGCTGTTACTGGAAGGCGACGCCCTGACTCAGGCTCAGCAATATGCACAAACGTTACCTAAGATCAACATCAGCTCGCGTGAAGCGGGTGACCTGATCATGCTGGGCATCGGTGGTTTTACTCCGCTGACTGGTTTTATGGGTGAAAAAGACTGGCATGGCGTGGTCACCGAGATGAAGCTTGAGAATGGTCTGTTCTGGCCAATTCCAATCACGCTCTCGACTGATCAAGCCACTGCTGACAGTCTTGCCATCGGTCAAGATGTTGCGCTGTTGGATAACGGCGAAGTGATGGGTATCCTGTCCTTGACCGAAAAATACAGCATCGATAAAGAACTCGAGTGCAAAGAAGTGTTCGGTACTACCGATCTTGCTCACCCCGGTGTCACGATGGTGATGAATCAAGGCGCAGTCAACCTCGCAGGTACTGTCAAAGTACTGTCGCAAGGCGAATTCCCAACCAAATACGCAGGTATCTACATGACGCCGGCCGAGACCCGTAAGCTGTTTGAAGAAAAAGGCTGGCAGTCGATTGCGGCGTTCCAGACCCGTAATCCAATGCACCGTTCACACGAATATCTGGCTAAGATCGCAGTTGAAATCTGTGATGGTGTGATGATCCATTCGCTGCTTGGTGAGCTTAAAGAAGGCGACATCCCTGCCGAAGTACGCCAGGAAGCCATTGGTGTGTTGATCGACAACTACTTCAAGAAAGACACCGTGATCCAGTCCGGTTATCCGCTCGATATGCGGTATGCTGGTCCACGTGAAGCGCTGCTGCATGCGCTGTTCCGTCAGAACTATGGCTGCTCCCACCTGATTGTCGGTCGTGACCACGCTGGTGTGGGTGATTACTATGGTCCGTTTGATGCCCAGCATATCTTTGACAAGATTGACCGCAGTGCACTCGTCACCCAGCCGCTCAAGATCGACTGGACCTTCTGGTGTAATGCCTGTGAAGCCATGGCATCGACCAAGACCTGTCCGCACGATGCATCCAACCACGTCAAAGTCTCGGGTACCAAACTGCGTAAAGCCCTGTCCGAAGACGAGGAAGTACCAGCCAACTTCAGCCGTCCTGAAGTGCTGCAAGTACTGCGTGCCTACTATGCCACCATCGCAAAAGAAGATCGCGCCAAGGTTGAGCTCAAAGGCCACTCGGCGCAATAAGCGGCGCTTGCTTTAAGCTGTCTCTTTAAGAGGTGATGATGCAGATCGTCACCTTTTTTATTTTAAGTTATCTGCACTTGAGCGTATGTGTTTATGATCCACGTCATTCTCTTCCAGCCAGAAATCCCGGGTAATACTGGTAATGTGATCCGTCTGTGCGCCAATACCGGTGCGGAGTTGCATTTGATTGAGCCGTTGGGCTTTGTGCTTGAAGATAAACAGCTACGTCGGGCAGGGCTGGATTATCATGAGTGGGCAAGGTTACATGTGTGGCCTGATCTGGAGAGTTGTCTGGCAGCGGTGAGGTCATCTGGGGTTGCGGCGATTTTTCCACTGACGACCAAGGGCGTGACATCGCCTTTTGAATCTAATCTCAATCGTCCTGTGGCATTTCTCTTTGGGCCGGAGACGCAAGGACTGCCGCAATGTGTGCGGGAGCAGTTTCCGCAGGATCAATGGTTACGTTTACCGATGCAGCCAGACTCGCGGAGTTTGAATCTTTCAAACTCTGTCGCCGTCATGGTGTATGAGGCTTGGCGTCAACAAGGCTTTACTGGTGTGGACATACGTTAAGTATTTAATCGCTCGATGAAGAATCAGAGTTTGAGCTATCAAATCGATCTGTGAAGTGATCCGTAAAAAGTGAGTCACTATAATCCAGAGCGTCATCCGTACTCGAAAACCCTGCGCCTGAGGGGCTGGGTTTAAGGAGAGAGGCAATCACGCGATACAGCAACCATGCAACAATGACAGTGCTGACGACCATCAGAGGTACGATATTCATAGAAGCACCATTTCGATGTTTACGTTTTTAATACTTTTAGTGACAAAGAAGGCACATAACTACTATGAACTGTTTCTAATAAAAAAGGAAGCTTTCGCTTCCTTTTTGATGTGTAACTCATTACCAAATATTTCAGGCTTTAGGCTCTGAGTCGTTGGATTTGATTTTTTGGACCACATCGTTCAGTTCGGTTTTGGCTTTTTCGACGGTGTCCTGCAGTGTGCTTTCGATGCTGGCAGTCGTTGATTTGGTGGCTTCGACGGCTTTGTCAGCGAGATCAGAGGCTTGTCCTTTCAGGTTGGCAAATTCTTCAGATGCTTTATCGGCCAGTTCAGATGCCTGTCCTTTGAGGTTAGCAAATTCTTCAGAGGCTTTGGACGCCAGATTCTCAGCCAGCTCTTTGGCACTGTCGAGTGCGGTGGTGGCTTTGTCTTGGGCGTTGGCTACAGCATCTTTCAGTGAGGATTTCAGGGAGTCAAATGTGCTCATGGTTTACTCTCCATTAAGGCTGGTCGGGAAAAACTGTTGGTCGTAAAAAAAGCTGAGTCCACAATATAGCAATCAACACTCGATATGGGTGAAGAATTCTCGTGCAAACATTGTCTTTTTTTAGTATAGCTTATGAAGGTTTGGTTATAGGCGTCACGAATGATCATTTTCAGCCATACCCATCCAAACTAAGATATGAATCAACTTTTCCTTATGTTGTTTCCAATTCGCAGGGATATAGATCATCAGGTGTTGATAAGGGCTTTTTTTGGAGCGTAAACCCTGCAAAGCCTCTCTCAGAATACGGAGATGATCTCGGTTCCAAGCCAGAGTGATGTTTTGTCATCCTGAAAATAAAGCGGCGGAAGATGATCATCATGTAGATGCTGGCGGCCATATCAAATGATTTGCCAGTCATCTTCGATTATCCAAGATGGGGACAGATCGCTCATCAAGACATCATTTAAGAATATCTCGGACACTTTCTTTGCATCAGCTTGATGATGATAGCGCGGGCAGAGTACATGTCGGATGCGTGGACGACATTGGTGGCCGTATCGGATATGGCAAATACTTTGAGTTTTGGTGGTGGCGAGCACAGAACGTGGTGATATATAAGCGGTCCGTTTTCGCATCGTTGGCTAATCCTGTCCGTCTCACTTCGACATTAACAAAGACAAAGCTAGGTAAACAGGCACAAAAAGACGAGCACTGAGGCTCGTCTTTTTGTGATAGCTCGTATCATGCCCAAGCTTTTTCCAGCAGGGCTTTGATATCAGCAAGGCTGGCTTCTTTAGGATTGAAGATGATCGAACCGTCATCCAGCGCTTTGGCGGCGATTTCGTCAAACTGCTCGCGAGTGACCTTTCCGGTTTCCTGCAGGGTGCGTGGCAGCTTGGTGCGCTCATACAGCGTATCGCGCAGATTGCGGATGGTGGAGATGGCTTTGGCAGCACGCTCGTTTGAGGGCGTCTTGGCATATACGTCTGCGCCAGCAAGGTAAAGCAGCAGTTCGCCGATACGCTCGCCGTTGACATCCTGATTGTATTCGAGCACATAGGGCATGAATAGGCTCATTGCCATACCATGCGGGATGTGTGCGACGGCACCGGCCGCATGACCGATCGAGTGGACCAGACCGACCATCGAGTTCGAGAAAGCGATACCGGCCATGGTCGAAGCTTGAGCCAGCTCAAGGCGTGCATCGAGGTCTTTTGGATTCTCAAGCACATGCAGCAGGTTTTGGCTGATTTTCTTGATCGCAGCAGTCGCGTAGGCATCGCTGATCGGGTTGTGAGCCATACAGGTGTAGGCTTCAACCGCATGGGTCATCGCATCCATCGCGGTCATGGCAGTGATATGCGGTGGCAGGGTCTGGGTCATGCGTGGATCAAGGATCGCGGCATTTGGCATCAGATAGTAGGAGGTGAAGGGGATCTTGACGCTCTTCTCGGTATCCGAGATCACGGCGACGAGGGTCACTTCAGAGCCGGTACCGGCTGTGGTGGGCACCACGAAAAAAGGCTTGAGTGGGCGCTTCAGGTTATGCGCACCGGAGTATTTCAGCAGATCGTCACCGCCTTCGGAGACGAGGATATTGACGCCTTTACTGGTGTCGATCACCGAACCGCCGCCGACAGCGATGATGGCATCGCATTGGTTGTCGCGATAGAGTTTGGCTGCTGCACGGACAGTTTGCAGACTGCTGTCTGGTGGCACGTCATCAAAGATTGCGATGATTTTGCTTTCGGCATCGATAAAAGCCGCCTCGACGGGTTCCAGCAGGTTGTTGGTGCGCACGCCTTTGTCAGTGATGATCATTGGGCGCTTGGCACCCAGCGCGGCGAGTTCAAAGGGAATGTGTTCCAGCGCCATGTGACCCGCCACGACTTTGACCGGGCTGAAAAATTCATAATAAGACTTAGTCATGACGCGCTCCAGTGTTGGTTTTTTTCAGACCCGAGGTGGTTTTTAAAGTGGATAGCAAGGATAAGAGTTCAGGTAGTGAGCCTGCATAGTTGGCGACAACTTTCAGATAAATCTGTGAGCCTTTGTTCAGCTTCTCAACCAGCGACAGGTTGCTTGGATAACGCTTGACCGCCAGATCAGCGACGAGCTTTGGCAGGATCAGGGCTTCGAGTTTGTTCAGGCAACGTACGAGGCGAATGGCGTAGTTGACTTCGCCATCGGCGATCATGCGGTCATTGGCAAAGGCCTGTGCAGTGCTTTCCTGAAAGGAAAAGACAAGGAAGGCATGCGTGAGATGCTTGAACTTGACGGCAAGGTCAGGTTTGCCTGCATAGCTATCTAGACGCACGAGGCTCTTGTCTTGCTGCACTTGCAGATAGAAGCCGGAGCCATTGGGCATCACGACCATCTGGATAACAAAACCGGCAGGGTAGCCGGCGACTTCGTCTTTCAGCTCACCATCAATGGTGCTGGCCGAGACGAGGGCACGAGCGATGAGGTCCATCATCAGTGCGACATAAGCTTTCTGGGCGGATGGCACCAGACCTTGAGCGAACTGTTGTACGGCGCGTATCGCGGGAGAAGTTGGTGCATTCACGGACATGGGCTCTCTTATCAGTATAAAGTGATCACGATGACATCGGTGACTCGTGGATAATGCCGAGACGGAAGAATATGAGCGTAGATAAGTAGTTGCTCAACTCACCGGGCTGCATGTTCCCTATGCAATCAAAACAGCGAGATGAACAATAGCAGAAGATGAGACTTTGTGCATGCTTTCCGATTGACTGGCGTGTCGCCTTGATGGTTTTCTATGCGCCATTGATTTTAAAAGAGGCTTATGTTAGCTCAATGACAGGGCGGGTATGGTTTGCCAAGGTTCGGGTGTCAAGATTTTCGCTCATGAATCTCAGTCATGTTATCCGAGAAAATCCAGTGCGGTTAATATTCACGCATAGGCCCAGCTTGTGCATATTTAGCTCAACAGCTAAAAACCGCCACAGAGGGCGGTTTTTAGTGAGATGATCTCAGGAGATTTAAGCTTGCTGGCCAATCTGATAGTGGCTTGCAGGCTCGGCTGTCGACGCCTGATAGCCAGCGGCAAAGTCATGCAGGCCCGGTGTGGCCTCTGCGATGTCTTTACCAGCCTTGAGCACATAGCTATCAAAGCCAACGCGGCGCAGGTAAAACAGCACATCCTTGAATACATCGCCAAAGGCACGCAATTCACCTTTGAAGCCCTGACGACGCAATAGAGTAGCAAAGGAGTAACCGCGACCATCCCCGAACGAGGCGAAGTGGATCGCGATCAGATCCAGTTGATCCAGCGGCAAAGCCTGCGTCTCTGGCGAATCGGCTACGGTGAGGATCAAGGCTTTTTTGCCTGTGATACTTGGCAGATGACCCAGTTCAGCGGCAGTCAGGATCACGTCACCTGAGGGTACGTTGCCAGTCTCATCAATGCGCTGATAGGTATTGGCAACCGTATCGCCTGCATTGGTCAGGACCGGGGCGTTGGTATCAAACGTATTAGGCATAGACGCGCTCCTTGAATGGGTTTATGCCGATACGGCGATAGGTGTCGAGGAAGCGCTCGGTCTGACCATCGACAGTCTGGCGCAGGTCGAGATAGGTATTGAGGATCTCTTCGACTACACCTGCAACTTCATCTGCACCAAAAGATGGTCCGAGGATGTCGCCCAAGCTTGCATCATGGTCGGCATTCCCGCCCAGTGAGACCTGATAAAACTCGTCACCTTTTTTGTCTACACCCAGAATACCGATATGACCGACGTGGTGATGACCGCAGGCGTTCATACAGCCCGAGATATTGATATCGAGTAGGCCGATGTCATAGACCGTGTCGAGATCCTGATAGCGGCGGCTGATGGCTTCGGCAATCGGGATCGACTTGGCGTTGGCCAGCGAGCAATAGTCACCGCCCGGGCAGCAGACGATATCAGTCAGGAAGCCGATATGGGCACGTGCAAAATTATGAGCGGTCAGGGTCTGCCACAGGGCAAACAGCTTGCTTTGCTCCACGTCAGCCAGCACGATGTTTTGCTCGTGCGTGGTCCGCAGTTCGCCAAAGCTGTATTGGTCAGCGAGGTCCGCAATCAGGTCCAGCTCTTCAGACGTCGCATCACCCGGTGCAATCCCGGCACGCTTCAGCGAGATCGTAACGATACGATAGCCCGGTACTTTATGCGCATGGGTATTGATCTGGAACCAGTGCTGGAAGGCCGGATGGTCTTTAAACTCGGCACTCAAATCGACATCAGACAGGGTCTGATAGCTTGGCGGTACAAAGTTCAGGGCCATCTTGTCATAGAGACCCGCTTCGATTTTCAATTCATCACGGATGATGTTGAATTCGGCTTCGGCTTTACCGGCAAATACGGCAGGCGTCAGTGCCTTGACCAGAATCTTGATGCGGGCCTTGTATTTGTTGTCGCGGCGACCGTGCAGGTTATAGACGCGCAGACAGGCTTCGAGATAGGCAATCAAATCTTCACGCGGCAGGAACTCGCGGATCACCGAGCCGATGATCGGGGTACGGCCCAGACCACCACCGACCATGATCTTGTAACCCCATTCGGATGGCTCGGCGGCTAGGGCAGCTTTGACCAGATCGACGTTGAGGAACGAATACTGCACAGCATCGTATTGCTCTTGCAGAGTTTCCTTGGCATCGGCGTCGCTTTCGGCCGCGATCTGTGGCAGCAGGGCTTGGGCGGCTGCAAGGCGACCCTGATAGTCGCTGATGGACTGCTCGACATCGGTCTTGCGGACCAGATACACGCCGATATCATGGAACGCAGTCGCGGCACGGTCGGTCTCGGGCAGCGCGCTCACGGCGATCTTGAATTTACGCGGCAGGAAGGCGAACTCAGGATGGAAGGTGGACCACTGACGGATGATCTCGCAGGTCGGGCGCGGATCGGTCACTTCACCTGCGATACGACCGGCAAACTGATCGGTGGTGGTGTTGCGGATACAGTTACCACTGGTTTGGATCGCATGCATCTGTACGCTTGCGAGCTCTGCCAGAATATTCGGTACTTGCTCGAGCGCAGGCCAGTTGAGCTGGATATTTTGCCGGGTCGAGACGTGCGCATAACCACGGTCATAGGTGGTACTGATCGACGCGATCTTGCGGATCTGTTTACTGTTCATCAGGCCATAAGGAACGGCGATACGCAGCATCGGGGCGTAGCGCTGGACATAGAGGCCGTTTTGCAGGCGCAGCGGACGGAACTCATCTTCAGTCAGGGTGCCTGACAAAAAGCGCTGGGTCTGGTCGCGGAACTGCGCGACACGCTCATCAATAATGTTTTGATCAAATTCAGTATAGACGTACATAGCTGCCTGATAATGGCTGTGGGTCAAAAATAGGTCGTCAATGTAACAGTTTCAGCTTTATATGAAAAATGTTTTTTGCCGATATTGGTAGTGAGAAATGGTGATATGCATAGCAAAAAGTCAAATATCAGCCGAAGCTGATCCTGCATTATAACTTATTTAACATACGATAGAGAAAGCGGGTACCGAAGGTGGTCTTTTCTTTACAGAGTAGAGCAGTCTACAAATGGCCATAATCAAACAGCCTCTCGTATGGAGAGGCTGTTCAACTGCAAGAATGGTGTGCGAAGCTTCACTTTTTCTTTTTCAGTTCCATCAGCTTGCAGACCATGTTGAGCTTAAAGATCAGACGCTTATTGACCTTGATTGCAACAAAATAATCGACACAGTTAAAGTCTGGATCAAAGCAGCCTTCTTCGGAGAAGGTGGCACCAATGCGGCGGTATTGCTTGATCAGGGATGGCACGTCTTTCTTGCGATACTTGATCATTTTCTTTGGATTATTGGTCGTGACATCGACGAAGGTCTCGTAGCTATCCGCCAGCATTTCTTCCATGTCAAATGGCGTCAGACTCTTAAAATCCTTGTATTTGGCTTTTTTCAGGATATAGCCTTTGGCGGCGACCAGCTTTTTGTTTGAGATACTAAGGTTCACGCTGACTGTGCCGATCAGAAACTTGGCCTGCAGACGATTCAAGACCAAAGGTACCATACCCATCCATAATACAGCGAGTGTCTTGCCGCCGCGATAGGATTCATCCACACAGGTACGTCCGATTTCGTAGACTTTTTCTTTGCCGGCCAGATACTCATCCAGATTGAATTCGAATTCTGAACAGTATTTCCCGAGTTTTGCTTTGGCTTCGGGCGTGATGATCCGGGTACAAGCGACGATCTTATTACTATGCGTATCACGGACCAGAACATGATAGCTGTACTGATCATAATCGTCATGGTCGATGCCTTGCTCAAATTCCCGGTTATAGGCTTCACCAAACACGCGGGCGCGGAAGCGCTGAATTTCCAGAATGGTCTTGGGGTCTTCGGCGATTTCGTAGCGCAGGTTGTCTTTGGGTCGCGGGGCACGCTTGGGAATCAGGGGCATTGAACGCAGCAAAGGCAGTGAGCGAAAAATAGGTTGATTCATAGGAATAATTAGTCTGTTTTAGAACATGGGTCTGATCATAACGTGTCTATATGACAGTCTTGTAACACAAATAGACAAGTGTCCTTTAAACCAAGCAAGTGCTTGCTTCGCATGGTTAATGTTTTCAGCAGGTTAGCATGCCTTAAAAAATATTTTAAGAATGGTTGCGATATTTTCAGCTTTTTCTTACAAGTCTTGAGGCTGATTTTTGTGAATTGTTAGCCAAAAAAAGATTACTTAACTGGAGTGTTGTGCTGATTTTTAAGGATGTTCGCCAACTGTTCTGCGGCTTCCCGCAAGGTTGGCATGGGGCGAGGGGAAGGCTGCTTTCGCAGCTCATCAATTAGGCGCGTCATGGCGAGACCACTATAACCGCAAGGATTGATCTGGGCAAATCCAGCCAGATCGCAGTTGAGATTGAGCGATAGTCCATGGTAGCTGCGGCCTTGTTTGATCTTGAAACCCAGCGAGCCGATCTTGGCGGCACCGACATAAACCCCCGGAGCATCTTGACGCGCGTGGGCGTCGATGTCGTAAATGTTGAGCAGGGTGATGAGCGCTTGTTCGGTATTGGTGACCAGATGGCGGACATGCCAGCCCAAACGGGGCAGATCATAGAGCAGATAGCCGACGAGTTGGCCCGGTCCATGCCAAGTGACCTGACCGCCTCGGTCTGACTGGATAATGGGCAGATTTTGCGGGTTAAAGAGGATATGCTCAGGTTTGCCCGCTTGGCCTTGAGTCAGCACAGCCTCATGCTCAAGCAGCCAGACCTCATCCGGCGAGGCTTCATCTCGTGCAGCAGTAAGCCGTTGCATTGAGGTGAAGCTGTCCTGATAGGCAGTCAAACCATCCAGATGGCGGATGACTAATGGTGGCTTTGTCATGGCAGGCCGATCCTGTAGCGCCTTAAGTGTGATCCGGCAGGTATTTGGCGACCATGGCACGGACATTGGTACGGGCATCGATCACGGTCATAAAGGTGTACGCCCCGATGAATTTGCGACTGATGAACATAAACTCTTTGGGCGGAATACTGAAATATCGCGAAGTCATGGAGTCTCCAGCCTGCTTCATGACACGGGAATGCAGCATGCTTAGCTTCCAGTTGTAGTTACCCTCAGTATCAAACACGCCTTCGGGTACGTCAGGGTTATTCTCAGGACTCGTAAAAGGTTCAGTCGCCAGCATAAAGACATCAGCCATGCCGGGTTTGACCGAGGCAGGCATGTCATCAAAAAAATCATAACCACTCATCGCATCGATCATCTGATCTTTGTTGTGGTGGTAGCCTGCAACGATCAGATTCTGTGCGACACGCAGCAGCGTTGCATCAAAGTCGCGGATTGCCCCGAAGTCGAGCAGGATGGTCTTGTCCGGGATATCTTTGCCATTGCCCAGTCTTACCAGATAGTTGCCGAAGTTGGGGTCGGTCTGCATTTCTCCCCATTCAAACATCTCACGTACGGCGATCTCGATGGAAGCCGCACCGAGTTTGTTACGACGGGATTGGGGCAGAGAGAGCATGACGGCGCTGTTGATCGGTACACCGCGCTCATAGGTCATGCACAGGACTTTCGGTGTGCAGTACTCGCGGATGATGCGCGGCACGATATAGCGCTCGTCACCCTGCAGACGCTCATAGAAGCGCTCTGTGGTCGCAGCCTCAGTTGGATAGTTGACTTCGCGGTGCAGCATCTCGCTGACTTCGGTAAACCATTCGTCAAACTCGCGGGTCTGTGGGACGAGACGGGTGAGCTTGATCAGATTGCGGAATAGACTCAGGTCGGCGTCGATCGCCTCGGCCACACCGGGATACTGAACTTTGAGCACAATCTCAAGGCCATCGGAGTGACGCACAGCACGATGAACTTGCGCAAGCGATGCGGTACCGAGCGGGGTCTGATCGACGGTGAGGTCGTCGAGTTTGTCGCCGAGTTGTTCGCGCAGTTGTTCTTCGATGACCGGCCATGACAGAGCCATGGTGTCGTTGTTCAGGGTATGCAGGGCATCGGTCACTTCCTGTGGCAGGAAATGCTCGCCATAGAGCGCCATCATCTGGCCGATTTTGACGATCGAGCCTTTGAGTTTGCCCATTTCGTGTACCAGATACTGTGACTGCTCACTCATCACCTGTTTCATCTTGCGCTGCCGATCAGCATCGCTTGAAAACATAGTGCCGGCATTGACAGTTGCCCAGCGCGAACCCGCTTTCAGTGAGGCTTTAGCAAGCGACATCCGACGTTCAAAGGCACTGGTTTTCAGCTTGTCTAGGGTGTAATGGTGTTTATGCTTGTCACGGGTATTGGGGTTATCAGCATTATTCGACATAAGCGAGGTCAGTCCTGAACATCAGCATCCAAGGTCGGATGAATGATGATTTATTATTGGGTCGGGCATTTTATCAGCGGCATATGATGAAATGTTGAAGACCCATACAGTGATCTATCCTGCATCATAAGGGTAAGGATAAGCAGATTCAATGATTTCTGATGACGCGATAGATGAGTGGTGCGCCATAGACAACCACGGACAGGCATGTTTGGCGAAGGTGAGGAGGGTAGCGCCCTGAACTGAGCGCTACCATGAGAGGATCGTTTGCAGGATTTAGCCTTGTTGTTCGCGGGCAATCGCGCGATAACCGATGTCGCGGCGGTACTGCATCCCATCAAAGCTGATCTGGGTAATGGCTTTCAGGGCAGTGGCCTGAGCCTCGGCGACACTACTGCCCAGCGCGGTGACACAGAGTACACGACCACCGCTGGTCGTGACTTTGCCATCGACCAGTTTGGTGCCGGCATGGAAGACCTTAGCGCTACTATCTACTTGATCCAGACCCGAAATGACATCGCCTGTCTGGATGTCGCCGGGATAGCCGCCAGCCGCCAGCACTACACCGATGGATGGACGTGCATCCCACTCAGCCTCTGCTGGCAAATGACCTGCCAGACCCGCTTCGACCAGCGAAACCAGTGATGACTGCAGACGCATCATGATGGGCTGAGTCTCGGGGTCGCCAAAGCGGCAGTTAAACTCAATCACGCGCGCGACGCCATCTGGACCAATCATCAGGCCCGCATAGAGGAAACCGCTATACGGATGACCATCTGATGCCATGCCATCTACGGTTGGACGCATGATGTGTTGCATCACTTGATCGAAGACACTTTGAGTCACTACAGGGGCAGGCGAGTAAGCGCCCATACCACCGGTATTGGGTCCTTGATCGGCTTCAAAGATGCGCTTGTGATCCTGACTGGTCGCCATCGGCAGAATGTTATGACCGTCGATCATGCAGATAAAGCTGGCTTCTTCACCATCCAGAAACTGCTCGATGACCACACGTGATCCGGCATCGCCGAATTTATTACCTGCCAGCATGTCGTCAATCGCGGCATAGGCTTCATCCAGCGTCATGGCGACGATGACGCCCTTCCCGGCAGCCAGACCATCGGCCTTGATCACGATCGGTGCACCGTGCTGATCGATAAAGGATTTTGCAGCTGCGACATCAGTAAAGACATCATAGAAAGCGGTGGGAATCTGATGGCGCTTCAAGAAATGCTTGGCAAAAGCTTTGGAACCTTCGAGCTGGGCGGCGTACTGGGTCGGACCCCAGATCTTAAGGTTGGCCGCCCGACAGGCATCGACCACACCGTTTACGAGCGGTGCTTCAGGACCAACGATGATCAGTTCAATGGCGTTCTGCTGGGCAAATTCGATGATGGCGGAGTTGTCCAGAATATTGAGGGCGACATTCTGGCATTTGGCTTCGCCAGCAGAGCCGGCATTACCCGGTGCGACGAAGACGGTCGTAACAGCGGCATCCTGCGCACATTTCCACGCCAGCGCATGCTCACGTCCACCGGAGCCCAAGATCAGAATGTTCATGGCAATTCCTTATATGAAGTCAAGGATAAAAATTTCTTAAAAAAGACTGAAAAACCAAAAGACAGGGCGTGTGTCCCTGTCTTTCTTAAATCAGATCAATGGCGGAAATGACGCATACCGGTAAAGACCATGGCGATATTGTGCTCATCGGCCGCAGCGATCACCTCGGCATCACGCATGGAACCGCCGGGCTGGATGATGCACGAGATGCCGACCTTGGCCGCATTGTCGATACCATCGCGGAACGGGAAGAAAGCATCAGAGGCCATCACGGCACCTTGCACATTCAGACCCGCATGCTCGGCTTTGATCGCTGCGATACGCGCGGAGTTGACGCGACTCATTTGGCCTGCGCCGATGCCGATGGTCTGACGATCCTTAGCATAGACGATGGCGTTGGACTTGACGTATTTGGCGACTTTCCAGGCAAAGATCAGGTCATGGATCTCAGCTTCGGTCGGTGCACGCTTGGTGACGATCTTCAGGTCCGAATCCTTGATCATGCCCAAGTCCTGATCCTGTACCAAGAGTCCACCAGTGACACGCTTATAGTCGAGCTGAGTGGTACGGGCATCGATGGCAGGCAGCTCGCCACAGATCAGGACGCGGACGTTTTGCTTGGCGGCAGTGATTTCGAGCACACCGGCTTCAATGGCGGGCGCAATAATCACTTCGACGAACTGACGGGCAATGATCGCTTGTGCGGTCGCAACATCGAGTGGACGGTTAAAGGCGATGATACCGCCGAATGCCGATTCAGGATCGGTGGCATAGGCGAGGTCATAGGCTGCCTTGATGCCGTCCAGCGATACGGCAACACCACACGGGTTGGCATGCTTGACGATCACACAGGCTGGCTTGGCAAAGGATTTGACACATTCCAGTGCGGCATCGGTATCCGCGATGTTGTTATAAGACAGCTCTTTGCCTTGCAGTTGCTTGGAGGTGGCAACCGAGGCTTCCTTGGCATAAGGATCGACATAGAAGGCTGCCGATTGATGCGGGTTCTCGCCGTAGCGCAGGTCCTGTGCTTTGACGAGTTGCAGGTTGAAGGTCCGGGCAAACTGATCGGGTGCGGTACCTTCTTCTTTACCGACGCGTGCGCCCAGATACTGAGCGATCATGCCGTCGTACTGTGCTGTGTGTTCAAAGGCTTTTACGGCCAGATCAAAGCGGGTGGCATGCGACAGGGTTTTGCTAGCGGTCAGCTCGTCAATCACGCGACTGTAGTCGCTGGTATTAACGATGATACCGACCGAAGCATGATTCTTGGCGGCTGCGCGCACCATGGTCGGACCACCGATGTCGATGTTCTCAATAGCGTCTTCAAGCGAGCAGTTAGGTTTTGCAACTGTCTGGGCGAAGGGATAGAGATTGACGATCACCAGATCAATCGGGGCGATGTCGTGGGCTTGCATGACGGCTTCGTCAATGCCGCGACGGGCCAGAATGCCGCCGTGAATCTTGGGGTGCAGGGTCTTGACCCGGCCATCCATCATTTCGGGAAAGCCTGTATGTTCGGAGACTTCCACGACAGCGATGTGGTTATCTTTAAGCAGCTTATAAGTACCGCCGGTCGAGAGGAGTTCAATATTCAGCGCGCTTAGGGCGCGGGCAAATTCCACAATGCCGGTTTTATCGGAAACAGAAATCAGGGCGCGAGAGACAGTCATGATGGATGCAGGCAGTGTGATTAAAAAATTAAGGAAAAAATATACTGGCGTCATCGCAGTGTCACAAAAAGCTTACACATTAGGCGTAATATCATGATGTATCATGCTTTTTGATCAGACTTGCCGGATAAGATGATCCGCAAGCGCATATCAGTGGCGATGAGGCAGTGTGATTCAGTCTTCAGGCCGCAGGCGGTGATGCTAGACGCCGTATCTGGCTGGACATTGGACAAACGACAAGGGCTGGAAAACCAGCCCTTAGCGTAATATGCTTATTTTACAGATTATTCGCTCATTAAGCCATGTGCTTTGAGCTTTTTGCGCAGGGTGCCACGGTTCAGGCCGAGGATTTCAGACGCACGTGTCTGATTGCCACGGGTTTGCTCAAGTACTACAGAGAGCAGGGGTTTTTCGATTTCAGCCAAGACCATGTCGTAGACTTGAGCTGGCTCTTCGCCATCCAACTGTTTGAAGTAATGACGAACAGCACGTTCCACATGGAGGCGTAGCGCAACATCAGTAGAGTTGTTGAAATCAGGCGATTTAATATTCATGAGTAACAATCCGAAACGAAGGCAAAACCGTACTCCAAGAAGTTTTCTCCAAATGCATATACATTGGAGCTTCTTGTAGTGTGCGCATTGGGCACATAAAGCATTTAAGGGTGAAAAGTCACGCGCTGCGTGGTCGGCTATGATACCACCACCTGCTGATTATTGCAGCAGGTGTGATGGTTTTTTATGCAAAAATATTTCAATTCTGTTGCTGGTCAGGTTGATTCTTAGACAATTTCCAATAAATCACAATCCTACGGCCTAAGTAATCAAGCTTACAGGCGGATAATCGCTGAATTACTTCCGCCATGGCTCATGATTATTGAGTGGGGTCCAATGCAAACACAGGAATCTCTTCACGTGGAATTTTAAGTATAAAGGAAATCTGCATGGGCGTGTGCGGTGAGATTTGCATCAGTGGACTGTATTGAGCCAAATATTCTGAAGGCTGGATGTTGCGGCCGGAGACGACCAGACCATTTTTGAGCACCAACAACTGCAGTACAGGGAAAGGTTGACTTTCAGTAGCCTGATTGACCATGGTGGCTGTGAAACGTGTGTCTTCTTTGGGATTACCCGGATAGTGGCGAGCGAGTACTTTACTCAATTTAATCTGATGTATATTGACGTAGGGGACATCGCAGCCGATATGACTACACATATCATGCATGAATGGGTTGTATTTCGGATTTGCAGCCAGTCGATCAAAATTAAAATAAACAATCTGATAAATTAACAAAGCCAGCATCAGAAAAGACATGACACCGTTATTGACCAGCTTAAGCAGATTCACTTTGAACTTGGGTATTTCTTTGAGACGATCCGCAGCATTTTTGCGTGGTTTTTCTTCTGCCAGCAGAGGATTTTTAGGCGCTTTGACTTTGGGTTTTAGCGCTTTTGTTTCATTCAGATTTAACTGCCGGTTTAGCGTGGTACTTTCGACGTTGTTTTGATTGAGAAAGCTGATCAGATCATCATCCTGTACAGCAGCTTTACTGGTCTTTTTGTTCGGTTGAGTGGGTGTAGGCGGCGGAATGATGCGTGTGGGGGATGGTACAGGCGCTGGGGGGGCGTTATCTTCGGTCGACACAGGCTTGGGTGGCGACGCGGTAGACAGTTTAGATAATGGTGGTTGTGGAGTGGGTGGTGTAGCATTGACATTGGTTTCTGTCAGCCAAAGGTCGTTAAACTCCATCTTGAGTTTAGGCTCGGCAGAAGTCGTCTCAGACACAGTCACATTCGGTTGTGCTGCCTTTACGGCGACTGGCGTAGCACCATCGTCTGTGCCAGCCAACCACAGCTCATTAAATTCTTTTTCGAATTTGGGTGACATGGTGGGCGCATCAATCCCTTTGGGGCTGGATGGCTCAGTGTTTGATTCGGTGCTCTTCCCAGAAACCAGTGATGGGTCAATGCTGTAAACACTATTGACGGGAGAAGTCTGCGCTGCTGGTGAGGGAGCTGCATTTTTTTCGGGCAGGAAGTGATCGTCAGCCTTGAATACCTGAAAACATTTGCCGCAGCGGGTGAGTCCGTTGCGGGCGGCGAGTTGGGCGTCGTTAACCAGAAAAATGCTGGAACAAAATGGACAACGGGTTTTTTGAATGCTCACGCCTATATCTTCCTTTTTCTAATCGCTAAGCCCATATCTGGCTGTTTAAGGCAGGCCAGATCAATCCCTCAGGTGATGCGCTAACCTGTCATCGTACCCCATAACTGACGTGATCAGGTTGTCAGGCGTTGACCGGACAGACGACACCAATTGCCATCTCGGAACGCTTCTTCATTCAATACAAACCAGGGTGCGTATGCTTCCCGTACATCTGTGACTTGCTCCTCAATTAAGCCTGCCAGTGCGATCAAACCACCCGGGTGGATGGATTCTGCAAAGGTTGGAGCCAAGCTAATCAAGGGTTTGGCCAAGATATTGGCAACAATAGCATCACTTTTCAGCTTTGGAAACTGTTTGTTGAACTCTTCTGGCAGACCCACCCAGATTTTGTGATCCACGCCATTCTTTGCGGCATTCTGCCGAGTGGCGAGCAGGGCTTGAGGGTCGATGTCGGTCGCATAGACCTGTTTGGCACCAAGCAGAAGTGCTGCTACACCCAAAATGCCTGAACCACAGCCGTAGTCTACGACGACTTTGTCTTTCAGGTCGGTTTTGCCTAGCCATTCCAGGCACATAAAGGTACTGGCATGGTTACCGGTCCCGAAGGCAAGACCAGGGTCGAGCATCAGATTGACTGCGCTGGCATCGGGGGGTGTCATCCATTCCGGGACGATCCAGAAGTGTGTACCGCACTGGATCGGCTCATAATGATCCATCCATGAGCGCTCCCAGACCTGCTCTTCAAGATACTCATAGAAGGCGCGCACGGTTGAGGCTTGTGCCTGCACAAAGGCGATGATCTGCTCTGGGTCAGTTGGTGCCGACTCCTCATGAGCAAAGTCGATATTGACCGAATCAACAAATTCATTGAATAGACCAGTGACGATCACTTTATCCCAGATCGGGGTCTCGCCGGGCAATGGCTCCAAGAGTGGCTGATCAGCAGCATCGTCCAGAATCACACTCACCGCACCGAGAGATTCGAGCAGGGTTTCGAGCAGGGTGACGTCATTTTTAGTGGTTTCGAAGCGGATTTGTAGCCAGCGCATAGGAGTCCTGTGCAAATAATATAAAAGAGCGGATAAAGAGTGCTTGACATGCCGCCATCCATGTTCAGGCTTGAGTGTACTGGTTTGGATGGACTGTGCAAATGGTTAAAGTTGATCCTGTGAGGATTCTATTTCACAGGATCAAAGCGTGTGAGCCTTGGATCACAGGCTGGTCACGCGGAACATCAGGCATTTCAGATAGTCGGCTTCGTTCATGCTGATGAGACGCGGGTGATCGGCGGCAGGATGAGCTTCGTGGATCAGTTGCACATGCTTGCCCTGACGGCGAGCGACTTGTTGGACGATCTTCATCAGCTCATCGCGCTGTAGGTGCAGCGAGCAGGAGGCGGAGACAAGGAGACCACCATCCACCACACGCTGGATCGCGCCTTCATTCAGGACAAAGTATGCTTGACGGCCATGTTCAAAGTCACGGCGTTTTTGAATCAGGGCAGGTGGATCAATGACCACGATGTCGTATTGCTCGGTCACAGGTTGCTTCAGGTAGACGAAGGCATCCGACTCGACAAAGCTGACTTGGGACAGCTCATTCAGTGCGGCATTGGCCAGTACCGCCTCTCCAGCTTTAGCGGAACTATCGACACAGGTGACGTTTCTCGCACCATGCGCTGCCGCTTGAACGCCCCAGCCGCCGATATAGCTGAAAACATCCAGCACCGTTCGACCGGTTGCGCAATCGTTCAGCCATTTGCGGCCATCTCGGTGATCGTAGAACCAGCCGGTCTTTTGTCCGTCCAGCGGTGCCTTGAAAGAGACGCCGTTTTCGACTACGTCAAGCAGATCAACAGACTGTGCATTGCCTGTTTGGCCGGAGATAGCTGTCACATATTCGTCGAGCTGCTCCATATGACGGCCTTTGCCGTCGTTCTTAAACACCAGTGTGATGTCTTCGCCAAAGACTGCTTTTAGGGCATCAATCAGCGCGGGTTTAGCAGCTTCTATCGCTTGCGTTCCGATCTGTATCACGAAGACTTGCGCAAAACGATCAATCACGAGACCAGGTAGTAAGTCGCCTTCACCAAAGACCAGGCGGTAGTAGTCTTGTTTAAACGTGATTTTACGTAGACCGAGCGCGGATTCTAGGCGGGTGGTGAAAAATTCGGTATCCAGCTTCTCAAGGGCGCGACTATCCAGCACACGTGCACAGATCAGGGCTTGCGCATGGAAGCTGGCGGTCGCAATGAAGTGTCCGCGATAGTCCTCAAGATGCACGAGATGACCATTGATGGACTTGAGTGGGGTGGCATCGGTGTCGATTTCATTGGAATAGACCCAGAGATGGCCGTCACGCAGACGCTGCTGTTCACGTTTTTTGATCCGAAGACGGGGGAGGCTCATGGATAGTCCTGAAAATCTTAAAGTGAAAAGGGCAGCAGGAGGATCAACGATCCGACCTGCAGAGGTTTTAATTATTGAGCGTCTTTAGTTTTCGCGGCTTTGGCACGAGCTTTCGCGGCGGCTTTGGCCTGATCATCCAACTGCTGCTGACGCATGCGGTAGCGGGCCTTCTGCTCATCAGTGGTTTTGTCAAAGCAATAGGGGCAGCTCACGCCACGCTCATATTGCATCGACTGCACTTCATGACGCATTAGCGGCCAGCCACAGCCAAAGCACATGGCACTTTCGCCTTCTTCAACGCCATGTCCGACACCGACGCGACCGTCAAAAACGAAGCATTCGCCTTTCCAGAGACTGTCTTCTTCAGGAATGGTATTTAGATAATTGAGAATGCCGCCTTTTAAGTGATATACGTGCTCAAAGCCTTGCTGCAGCAGCAGGCTGGTGGATTTCTCACAGCGGATACCGCCAGTGCAGAACATGGCGATTTTCTTGTGTTTGGCATCAGCCAGATTTTTCTCGACGTATTCTGGGAATTCCCGGAAGGTCTCGGTGTTGGGGTCTAGGGCATTCTGAAACGTGCCGGCGGCGTATTCATAGCGGTTGCGCGTATCTATGATCAGTACATCTTCCTGCTGGATGAAGTCGTGCCATTCTTGCGGCTCAAGATAATGTCCAACCTGTGCTAGCGGCTCAACCTCAACGCCCAAGGTGACGATTTCTTCTTTAAACTTGACCTTCAGACGTTTAAACGGCGCCTCGTCGCTAGTGGACTCTTTGTACTCCATCCGATCAAAGCCTTCAGCGACCAGCACCTGATGCAGTTCAGTGATTGCTTTGCGTGAGCCTGCAATCGTACCATTGATTCCTTCGTTGGCGACGATCAGTGTGCCGATAATTTCAAGCTGCTGACACAGTTCAAGTAAGCGCTGCTGAAGGTCGGTCGGGAAGGAGACCGACTTGAATTGATACAGGGCTGCAATAATCCAGGCGTGCTCACCCCTAACGTTTGCAGACACGCTGCTTTCGGTGGTGATGCTTGGTGAAGAGGTATCAACAGTATTTGTCATGGGCTTACGCTCCGGCGACACGCGACATCGCTTGCAATAGTCTGTTTACTCAGTCCATGCGCGAATTGACATGCTTTTGAGTAAAAATAGAGTGCTTTTATCCCTGCAGTTGAGCAGTTCGTTGAGCGGATGGTTCGCGTATCCAATCGTTCAGAAATCTGGGGGCATAATTCTAAACCTTTATGTGCCGTTTGATAATGGTTAAAATGCCCTCAACTACAGAATAAGTTTATTTTATCGAATCGAAAACGACGTTTTGTTGATTTTAATCAAGATAGTCCTCGGTTGTTTTTTTGTTTTATAGCAGGTGAGTGGTTTGATACAACAAGTACACCCTAAGCAAGCTTCGGATGCACAGTCTGCGCCTTCGGTACTGACACCCTGTGCCGGGAAGTGTTCGACCGTGTTTGGCGATCAGGTCTGTCGTGGCTGCCGTCGTTTCAGCTATGAGGTGATCGAGTGGAATCGCTATACCCCCGAGCAGAAGCTCATGGTCTGGCAGCGGCTGGATGAGCAGCTTGATCGCGTGGTCGTGCCGCTCGTGCCTTATGCCAATCCGCATCAGATCAAGGATTTCCTTGCACAGCGCCAGGTGCGTCTGATGCCGAGCAATAGTGAAGGTCGCCGAATCTTTGAGGCCATGCGCGTTTGCCAGCGTACACCTGAGCTGTTGCCGCAGTCCGGGCTTAATCTATCTGCATCCGATTTTGAGACGGTCTGGCCTGAGATCGAGAAGCGTCTGTATACGCTTGCCATGGCGAATTTTGAATTCACTTGGCTGCGTGCTGAGCATTTCGGCCACTAACTCATTTTATGTTATCGTTTTTTTGTGAAACAGTTGTCTGTCAGGTCGTACATAGATTGTTTATCAGTCGTGCTATAATCAAGCACATGTCACAGTCTTCCTTCAATCCGCTTAACCATCTACCCGCATCCATGCATGCGGGCGTTGCGCTTTTGCCGGATGCTCGCCCTGTTGCACTTTTGACGCGTCACTCGATTCGGGTAGCAGCGGACGGCCAAGGCTTTGCCAGCTATAAGCTGCCACTGACCGAGATTGGTCGTGCGCTGGCTGAGGCTTGGGGTGCGCACATCTGTGCTTCGACGGGACGGGAGTTTCGTGCCTGCCTGTCGAGTCCGATCCAGCGCTGTATCGATACGGCACTGCATATGCTCGAAGGCAGCCAGCGCTGCGCCGAGCTAGCGGCTGAGATCATTGAGACGGCGCTTCTGGTTGAGCCTGGTAGTTTTGTGCTGGATGCTTCGCGCTTGGGACCGATGTTTCGCCAGTATGGCGCGCTTAAGTTTATGAATGCCTTCCTCGCCCGCGAGATGGAAGGGGTCAAAGAACCCGCTCAAGGCGCATTGGATATACTCGAGCTACTCTATAACAACCTGCCTAAGCAAGGCGATAGCTTCTTGCTCGCAGTTAGTCATGACACGATCCTCGCGGCATTCCTCGCCATCATGCATGATGAGAACTGGGTTGACCCTGAGAATTGGCCGCAGATGATGGAAGGGGTTTTCCTCTGGTTTGAGGGAGACAACTTTCAGGAGAGTCATGTGCACTGGATCTGGCGCGGGGTCAAAAACTCGCGGACGGTGCTGAGTTTCTATGACGTACTGGTTGATACGGAAGAATAACGCGCTTTTGCATGGATGGTGGCGATACGGATGTGGTACAGGATGGCATTCACATTGCACATCTTTTTTATTGCACACACATTTATTGCTGCACCTTTCATAGTCAGGCATATTGGCCTGAATCTGTTTTTACCTTCGTGAAGCGATTTTCTGCATGCAAGATATTCCCTCGACCGCGCTACAGCGCGGGCTTAAAAATCGTCATATTCAGCTCATTGCACTCGGTGGTGCCATTGGTACCGGGCTGTTCTTAGGCTCGGCAGGTGTGCTGAAGATGGCTGGTCCTGCCATGATCTTAGGTTATGGTATTGGCGGGATGATTGCGTTCTTCATCATGCGTCAGCTTGGCGAGATGATTGTTGAGGAGCCGGTGGCGGGATCATTTAGCCATTTTGCCCATCAGTATTGGGGGCGCTTTGCTGGTTTCCTCGCGGGCTGGAACTACTGGGTACTGTATGTGCTGGTGGGCATGTCTGAGCTGACCGCTGTCGGCAAATATATCAACTATTGGTGGCCTTCGTTCCCGACATGGGCTACGGCAGCGATGTTCTTTGTGCTCATCAATGCCATTAACCTGACCCGAGTAGACTGGTTTGGCGAGTCGGAGTTCTGGTTTGCCATTGTGAAGGTTGTAGCAGTGATCGGCATGATCGTACTCGGCAGCTACCTGCTCGTGAGCGGTGAAGGTGGACCACAGGCGTCGATCAGTAATCTCTGGCAGCATGGTGGTTTCCTGCCGCATGGCTGGACGGGGCTGATGCTGGCTCTGGCACCGATTATGTTTTCCTTCGGCGGGCTTGAGCTGGTCGGGATTGCTGCGGCGGAGACGAGCGAACCGAAAAAGGTCATTCCGAAGGCCATTAATCAGTTGGTCTATCGCATTTTGATCTTCTACATCGGCGCGCTGGTGGTCTTGCTGGCTTTACGTCCTTGGGATCAGCTTCTGCTTGCGCTCTCGCAGGGTGGTGATGACTATCGCAGCAGCCCATTTGTCAGTGTGTTCTCGATCATTGGCGATCATCTGGCAGCCAATATCCTGAACTTCGTGGTGCTGACGGCGGCGCTGTCGGTCTATAACAGTTGTGTTTACTGCAATAGCCGCATGCTGTATGGCCTAGCAAGCCAAGGGGACGCGCCCAAGGTGTTCCTCAAGGTTAATCGTCGCGGGGTGCCGGTGACGGCGATTGCGGTATCGGCATTCATGACGGTGATCTGTGTCTTTGTGAATTACACCATACCTGAGCATGCGCTAGAGCTGCTGATGTCGCTGGTGGTGGCGGCACTGGTGATCAATTGGGCGATGATCAGCCTTGCACATCTGAAGTTTAAAGCCGCCAAGCGGGTAGAGGGGGCGATCACGACTTTTCCGTCGCTATGGTATCCGTGGACCAACTATCTGTGTCTGGCTTTTGTGGTGCTGATCTTGAGTTTGATGACACAGCTACCGGGCATTGCGGTTTCGGTCTATGCGATTCCGGTGTGGTTGGTGGTGGTGTGGGGATTTTATTGGTTGAGGAATCGAAAGGGTTAAACCAACACTTCGATTCAATCTACTCCGGCTTCTAGCCTGATTGACAGCTTCATAGGGAATGACATGAATACCTATATCGTTTTCTTACGCGGGATCAATGTCGGTGGTAACTGCACTCTGCCGATGAGGGAATTGGTCGCCATTCTGGAGACGATGGGCGCTGAGAACGTCAGGACATATATCCAGAGTGGTAATGTGGTATTTAAAAGTATCAAGATCGATATGATTAGCTTCTCTGCGCAACTTTCCGATGAAATCATGCTGCGCTGTGGCTTTGCGCCACAAGTGCATATGCTGACACTCGAATCACTTAGCAAAGCCATCTCCTGTAATCCTTATCCTGAGGCGGTTAGTGATGCTAGTAGTTTGCACCTCGGGTTTCTGGTTAATACTCCATCTGAGCCGGATCTGGACAAGATGTCCAGTCTGAGGAAAGAGAGTGAGCGATTTCAGCTGATTGGTGATGTTTTTTATCTGCATGCACCAGAGGGCATCGGTCGGTCCAAGTTGGCCGCAAGTGCGGAGAAACTGCTAGAGGTGACCATGACGATGCGGAACTGGAAAACAGTGTGTAAGGTTATTGAGATGGCAGCAAGGTAGGGCGGATTTAAGCATTTTTCTAAAAAAATGAGAGTCTCTTCAATTTAAAGTGAAGATAAAGATATTCATCATATATTCTTATATTTTTGATGTTTCTATCGAAGTAATCTTCGAAAAAGTATTGATGAGAAAATGCCATTGGGAGATGAAAAGTTTCACCATCATATGTAACTTTGACCCAATCAGCAGGTATGACGAGTTCCACTATATCAAATAAATCCGTGGGGTATAGAACGGGGTCAAGAAGATCGTTCACTACTCGTATAAATCCGTCATTTATCTCAATAACGTGATATTTATGTCTAGGTGTCAGGTTTTGATTTTTAAATGATAAAGTTGATCCTACATTGACCAATTCCTTTGTTATCGCGTACATGGGATCGGTCCCTTATATACCCTGAATTTAGATGCAACAAGCCTAAGCCTATTGCACCTTGTCCAATCTAAACAATCTCAATGCACCACCGGAGCCGCCTTACTATCCACCACAGGCGCTGGCGTATCCGCATCTTCCGCCAGCCCCCGATGCTTTAGCATCGACTGCACACTCGGGTCCTGACCACGCCAGTTGCGATATAGCTCCGCCAGATCATGCGTATTGCCTTGCGACAGGATCATATTGCGGAAGCGCTCGCCATTCTCCCGTGTCAGTCCACCATGGGCCTTAAAGTTATCTATCGCATCATCCGCCAGCATCTGTGTCCACAGGTAGGCATAGTAGCCCGCCGCATAGCCATTGCCCCAGATATGCAGGAAATAGCTTGAGCGATAGCGCGGTGGTACATAGCTGAGGTCAATGTGATCAGATTTGAGCGCTGCCTGCTCGAATTTATCAGCATCCTGTTTCTCATCTGTGGTCAGACTATGCCAGTGCATATCGAGCAACGCAGCGGCGATGACTTCAGTCATAGCATAGCCTTTATTAAACAGACTGGCTTTTTCGATCTTGTCATGCAGCGCCTGTGACATCGGTGCGCCGGTCTGATAGTGCTTGGCGTAGTTGGCAAAGACCTTAGGATCAGCCGCCCAATACTCGTTGAACTGCGACGGGAACTCGACGAAGTCGCGCGCAGTCGCGGCACCGGAGAGACTGGCGTACTTGGTATTGGCGAAGATGCCATGCAGACCATGACCAAACTCATGGAACATCGTCACCACATCATCATAGGAGATCAGCGCAGGCTGACCGGGTGCAGGCTTGGCGAAGTTGCCGACGTTGTAGATCACAGGTTTGGTGCCCAGTACGGTGGACTCATTAACAAAGTTGCTCATCCACGCGCCGCCGTTCTTGCTGTCACGCTGATAGTAGTCAGTATAGAACAGCGCCAGTGACTGACCGTCTTTATCAAAAACCTCATAAACACGTACATCAGGATGATAAACAGGGATGTCCTTGCGTTCTTTAAAGGTCAGACCATAAAGCTGATTGGCGGCATAAAAGACGCCATTCTCAAGCACGCTATTGAGCTCGAAGTACGGTTTAACTTCTTTTTCATCCAGATCATATTTGGCTTTACGCACTTGCTCGCTATAGAAATCCCAGTCCCACGGCTGCACGGTAAAGCCGCCTTTCTGCTGGTCGATCACGGCTTGAATGTCTTTAGCCTCTAGGCTTGCGCGCTTGGTTGCGGCAGGGACGAGGTCCTGCATGAATTTAATCGCAGTCTCGGGCGTCTTGGCCATCTGGTTTTCCAGTTGCCATGCGGCAAAGCTCGGATAACCGATCAGCTTGGCCTGCTCATAGCGGATCTGCGCCAGACGCTCGATCAGGGCGCGAGTGTCATTGGCGTCGCCTTTCTCTGAGCGGGTCCATGAGGCTTTAAACAATGCATCACGGGTGGCGCGATCCTTCAAATCCTGCAAAGCAGGCTGTTGGGTGGTGTTTTGTAGGGCGATGAGCCATGCGTGATCCAGATGATGGGCCTTGGCAGCGTCACTGGCAGCGCTAATCTGGGCTGGGCTTAAGCCTGCCAGTTGTGCTTGATCGTGGACGGTGAGGCCGCCATTCTTGGTGCCTGCCAAGAGTTTATTGGTGAATTGGGTCGAGAGGCTGGAGTTCTCCTGATTCAGCATTTTGAGCTTGGCTTTATCTGCGGCGTTTAATTTCGCACCGGCGAGCACGAAGTTCTGGTAGGTCACATCAAGCAGGCGAGCATCTTCAGGGTCGAGATGCAGGCTCTGGCGTGCATCATAGACGTTCTGCACGCGCTGGAAGAGCTTGTCATTGAGGTAGATTGCGTCTTGTTGCGCGGCGCGTTTAGGGGCGAGATCTTCCTGAATTTTTTGCAGGGCTGGATTGGTATTAGCACTGGTGATGGCATCAAACACGAGCAGGGTGCGGTTTAAAAGCTGACCGGATTTCTCAAGCGCAAGGATCGTATTGTCAAATGTCGGTGCGGCAGGGTCGTCCGTGATGGCTTTGATCTCGTTAAGCTGTTGCTTCATCCCAGCAAGCGCTGCCGGGGCGTAATCAGTGTCTTTGATCTTGTCAAAGGGCGGTGCCTGATAAGGCAGTGTGCTGGGCGCATAGAAGGGATTGCTGGGACCGAAGGGTGTGGCGTGCTTGCTGGTAGTCATCGTAGTTGTCTTGGCTTTATTGGCATCAAGGGCTATTGCAGGCTGCAGAAGTAGGGCGATACTGCTGACGATGAGCAGTGGGCGAAGGTTTGGCATAGAAAGTCCTTGTGTGTAATGGCCTGATTCAGAATTCTAAGGCTCATGATTTAGCAATATTCATACCATTTGGTTAGTATTATTGTCCAGACATCTGTGTCGGATGACGAATGATTGCGCGATTAATATCCGTTGATGAGGGGTATATCGTGGTGAGGACAGAAGGTCAATCAAAAAAATGATTCTAGGTGCAAATAAAACGGCGAGTTTGCCAGAGCAGACTCGCCGTGATGTAAAACAGGCTGATTTAAGCGGAATATTTCGTCAGCAGCGCCAGAAACTCCGCACTCTGCTGCGGGTGTGCTTGAATCACATCGGCCAGTGTGCGGCCTTTGGGATCGCGGGCGTTGACATCACGACCATCGGCAGTAAAGCGCACCAGCAGACGCTCAAAGTCATACGGACGCATGTGTTTATATGCGCTGTACAGGACATGAAAGTCGCCATTCACGCCTTCGGGTGGCAGATGGCCTAGATAGGCAAACACGCGCTCGTCGGTCCATGCTTCATTAAAGGTTGCCGGTTGTGCAAACGCCATAACAGCTCCACGGTTATTCAGATCATTAATTTCTGCAGACGGGTCGTAGACTCGCGTATCCCGTCAGAATAGGTCGGTATTATGGCGTGGCGGACCCAATAACGCAAAACCTCTGTGACCAATTCTGCTGATGTGGCTCATGAGATTTTTTGATGGGCTTAGTGTTTTTATCGAGATGAGGCTGTTTCAGAGATATCGATAAACGTCTTGGTTTTAAAGTGAGCTGTGATTGATTCGGTGTCCAAATAAATAACCCGCGTCATATTACGCGGGTTATTTATTCTGGTTTAATAATGTCTTAGCGGATCGAGCTGGCTTGCTGCTGCTCTTCAGGCAGGTTGATATTCATTTCCAGCATTTCGATATTCGCTTCGGTCCGGATGCTCATCTGGATGTCGCTGGTATTGACGCCGCGTACATAGCGGTTCACGACTTCCATAATCTCGGACTTCATGCGGTTGATGGTTTCCTGACTCAAGCGACGGCCCAAACGGTTTTCGGTTGCGATGATCACCTTCAGACGATCAGCCGCAGTTCTGGCGCTGGAGGGGGCGGGCTCGGATTTAAACAGGTTTGCCCAAAAACTCATGCTTGCACTCCAAAGAAACGGGCCAGCCAACCTTGCTTCTGTGGTTGGATATGGCGGTATGGACGGTCTTCACCGAGGAAACGAGCCACGAGATCATCATAGGCCTGACCAGCCTTGGAATCCATATCGCGGATCGCGGGGACGCCTTGGTTGGAGGCGCTGAGCACGGAGGTACATTCTGGAATGACGCCCAAGGTTGGCACTTTCAGAATGTCTTTGGAGATATCATCGATGCTCATCATCTCGTCGCGGATGGCGCGGTTCGGGTCGAAGCGGGTAATGACCAGATGCTCGCGCACGCGGCCAATGTTTTGTTCGACTTTTTTGGTCTTGCTGTGCAGCATGCCGATGATGCGGTCAGAGTCACGTACTGAGGAGATTTCGGGATTGGTGACGATCAGGGCTTCGTCAGCGTGGTACATGGCGAGGATCGCGCCGCGCTCGATACCGGCAGGCGAGTCACAGACGATATAGTCGAATTCGGCGGAGAGTTCTTCGATGACGCGAGCCACGCCTTCGTCAGTCAGGGCATCTTTGTCACGGGTTTGGCTTGCTGGCAGGATATAAAGGGTTTCGATTTCACGGTCGCGGATCAGTGCTTGTGACAGGCGGGCTTCATTGTGAATGACATTGACCAGATCATATACCACACGGCGTTCACAGCCCATGATCAGGTCCAGATTGCGCAGGCCGACGTCAAAATCTACAACGACAGTTTTATAACCACGCAGTGCGAGTCCGGTCGCAAATGACGCACTGGTGGTGGTTTTTCCGACACCACCTTTACCTGAGGTTACTACTACGATTTTTGCCACATTACACTCCTTTCACTGGGCAAATATCGATGGAAGATTTGCCAGCTTTTGTTAATCAACGTATTTGACCATAAAAATACGTCCGAACACCATAGACGTTAGAATAGCAATATCCAATACCCGGCGTTATGGCAACTATGTTACAGAACATGTAACGAATTAATGCCGACAGCAGTGATATTTTGAAATCAGGATATTGTAATAACACATTATTATTCACTGATTTATATTCAGCAGCACTGCTAGGTTCGGTGCTGCTGAATATGCCATATTTAATTGCTGCGCAGGGGTTTATATTGCAACGTGCCATCGGCACCCAGGCTGATATAAACTGCCTGACCGATCATATCTTGCGGAATGTCTTCGGCAACACTGAATGTCCCGGACAGGGAAACGAGTTCTGCTTCAAGTTTCTGACAGAAAATAAAGGCGTTGTTGTCAGGTGAGGTGCCTGCAATCAATCGGCCACGCGCAGTGCCATAGACGTGGATAGAGCCCGCAGCGATCAACTCCGCACCGCTGTTAACATCGGCCAAGAGGACTAGATCGCCATGCTCGGCGACCAGACGCTGACCGGTACGCAAGATTTCCTGATGCATGACGTTGCCGATGACAGGGTCTGTAACTGGTTTTTTAGCACCGAAACCGGGCGCTGGTGTGGGTGCTGTGGGCGTTTTGTTGCCGGTGCTGGCTGAGGGTGCGACACGCTGCATGGCTGGATCAGCAGGCAGTACCGGAAACTGCTGCGCGCGTGCCTGATCAGCAAGTACGCCTTCAACGACAGCCAGTGGCTGAAAGTGGTATTGGCGCAGCAGGGTCAGAACCTGGTCCAGCGGCAGACTCAAGGTGGCATCAATGATGATCGGCATGCCGGTCAGTTTGGTGGACAGGGTTTTGATTTCCTGTTCCAGATTGGCGAAATTGCTGCTTTGAAAGGTGATGCGGGTAAAGCTGACCATTTTGCCATTCAGGCGAATATCGCTCATGCGTTCAGATGTCCTTCGTCTCGCTTTTGGGAGTGCCTTTGACCGGGCAGGGGGGGGGGTCTGCAGGCTTGTGATTGCTTTGCATTTTACACGGCTTTTGCATGAGCGGAAGTGATTTGGCGGGATTTATCGCGGCTTATTGCGCAACTCTACATTGGGTAATAAAGCAAACAGGGAGCTTGATCCTCCCTGCATGATCTGGCTTGTCCATACCGTGATTTAAGGCGCAGATAGACTCGGTGCATCCGGGGATAACGCATCGTCTTTGCGTGCAAAACGTGCCAGCATGCGTTCGATGTTTTGCTGTTTATGCGCCCAGAGGTCGGCGACCCAAGTCTGAAAACGCTGACGGAATTCGTTGTCGTCTTCATAGTCACCGTCGAGGATCCAGTCTGGTAGCTGAATCTCACGGATATCCACGCCGACCCGACGCACGCGACCCATCCAGAAGTCCAGATAGCCGGGGATGCCGTCCGGATAGACGATGGTCATGTCGAGCATGCCATCGACCTGCTTGCCCAGAATCTGGATGGCAAGGCCGAGACCGCCGGCTTTAGGTTTGAGCAGATTGGGGTAGGGCGAACCCTGAGCCTGATGTTTGGCAGGGGTGAAACGAGTACCTTCCAGATAATTAAGCAGGGTGAAGGGCTGTGCGATGAGTCCTTCGCAGGCGCGGCGGGCTTCCAGCATATCCTGCTGCTTCAAGGCTGGGTTCCGGGCAATGGCCTCTTTGCTGTGGCGCTTCATCATCGGAAAGCCCAGAATCTTGAACGCAAGACCCAAGAAGGGAATAAAGATCAGCTCCCACTTGGTGAAGAAACGCGTCAATGGCATACGTGGCAGACCGACATACTGCATGACGGTGGTATCGACCCAAGTCTGGTGGTTGCAGATCAGGAGGTACTGTTTGTCCAGACTTAAGCCTGAGGGGATGGTGAGCTGCCAGTCGATCTCGGGGAGCTGGTGGTCAATCAGCCAGCTATTAAAGCTCAGCCAGCGGTTGGTCAGATGAATAGCGGCCTCGGTAAGAGATTGCTTGGCACCCTTGCTGGGGATCAGGCTGCGCAGCAGACCAATGGTCAGCACGGGTGGGCCAAAAGTCAGCGTGTTGCCGGTGATGGCGGTGCCCATGAGCAGTCCGCGTGCGCGCTCACGCAATGTCAGTGGATTGGGAAGTGTGGATATACGTGCCATAACGATGATGTCCAATGTAATGCAAACGTGTCTACAACAACTGAATCAACTATAGAAAACTAACGACGGATAAAAGCCAATGGCTGAATAATCCATTTCAGCATACGTCATGTATCTCAAAAAGCAGGCGTAAGGATAACGCAGTTTGATCATATGTTTTATGCAAACATCATAGGGATTTGCATGTCTAATCGCAATTCAGCAAGGTTGTATCAGGAGTGCGAATTTTATTTGATCATCTGGAATGTTTTTAGGTAAGCTTACGTGCTTAACAGCATATAAAATATAAAAAAATACAAAAACAGATACTAGAAACTGACAAGAAAGGCGAATTTGTAACACAGCCTAACCATGTTAACAAAAAAGTCATGGCGGCAGGTCTTTATGCATCTTCACAATGCACACATTCCAATAACGCTCTTTTTGCGGAGTAATAATGATGCGTAACAAACTAATTGCCACGACATTGATGACATCTACTCTGGTTAGCGGTATCGCGCTCTCTGGGTGTACAACCAATCCTTATACTGGTCAGCCACAGCTTAGCAAGACCGTGATTGGGGGCTTGGGTGGCGCAGCAGCTGGTGCGCTGATTGACCGTAGACATCGCGGTCAGGGTGCTGCTATCGGTGCGCTGTTAGGTGGCGGTGTCGGTGCTTATATGGATTATCAAGAAAAGAAACTGCGTGAACAGATGCAGGGTACGGGTGTAGGTGTGGAACGCAACTCGCAGACCGGTGCTGTGGATCTGATCATGCCGGGTGCGATCACCTTCGCAACTGCGCGTGCCGACATCAATCCGTCTTTCTCGGGTACGCTGACGCAACTGGCACAGACTTTGGTGAACTATCCGAACCAAACCATTCAGGTGCGTGGTTATACCGATAATGTAGGTGCTGTGGGATATAACCAGCAGCTCTCAATTGATCGCGCCAACAGCGTGGCTAACTATCTGATTTCGCATGGCGTACCCGCGACTCGTGTGACCGCCGTCGGCTTTGGTATGAATGATCCGGTCGCTGACAATTCAACAGAGCAAGGCCGTAGCCAGAATCGTCGTGTCGAAATCAGTCTGAACCCACCACCTTCTGTGCCTGCAGGTGCGCAGTACGGTCAAGGTTAATCCGATCTGGACGCTTAATCTACCGTGAGCAGAGAGATGAATTAAAGAACCGGTCTGATGACCGGTTTTTGTCTGAATTGATGATATTCAGGGTAATAAACGGGATGTTCATGTGCAGGAATATTACCCATTCAGCTTATGATCTGTGTTAGAGTGCGGCATACATGGCATAGTACTGATATGAATGATCGGATGCCTTGCTGTCTGCATACTGTAGAGGGTTGTCAAATTACCCACGGATGGTAGGATAGTCCAAAAATAGTCGGATGATTCACCAAGACTGTCCATAAGACTAAAACAAGATTAGATCACGCTGAGGGATGTTATGCGTCGTTTGCTGAACTTTCGCCCCAATACTGGCCATCATGGCTATCGGTCGTGGGTTTCTGGTGCGCTCGTTGCAGGATGTTTGTTTTCGACCGTTACGATGTCGGGCTGCAGTTTCTTGCCGTGGACGCGCAATCAACTGCCGTCATCCATGGGTGGCACTGTCAGTGATCCCAATGTCGTTGCTAGCCAGAGCCTGCCTAAAGTCGATGTAACCAAACCACTCCAGTTTCAGGAGCGATTCCGCGTAGCTGGCTTCTCGCTGGGCAGTTGGGCGACTGACCGTTTTCGCCCAAATCAGGGTGAACTGTTCCAGCCTGTACCTGTGTTGGATAAAAAATTTGCGCTGGTCTACCTCTATCGTCCACATAGCTCGTGGAATGCCTCCGAGATCCTCGCGCCTAGTATTTTTCTGAATGACCTGCGCTTACCTAGCCTGCTGGATAATCATTACTACTGGCTGGAAATGAATCCGGGCATCTATCGCCTCAAGATCAGTCGTCCGATCGGTCCGATTTATTTTCAGAAAGGTACGGTCGTCGATTTTCAGGTGGAAGCCGGGCATACCTATTATTTGCGCTATGACGAAGAGAATTTCCGTGGTCATCCCGATGAGTCTTTAGGTTTGCTGCGTGCAGGTCCGCTGGATCAGATGCCAGAGAAACAGGCCATGTCCGAGATTCGTTATACCACGCTGAAGACGCCGGGTTATAGTTTCGTTGATGACCCAGACCGTCCGACCAAAATCGCAGCACAGGATACAGCGCATGGCGATTTTGCCTCTTTTACTGGAGAGGTGGGACAGGCTGTGCCGAAAGCGCGTATGGAAGAAAAACAGGATGTGACTGTCGGCAGTAAGGTCACTTGGTGGAATCCGTTCACTTGGTAATCTCTAGGAAAGGTCGAAAAAGCAGCCGGATGGGCTGCTTTTTTATGTCTTAAGCTGGGCAATTATGGATAAGGCCTATCAGCCGTGATTTAAGTCTGTCGGTCTGATAGCGGGTCTGGCTCCAGCAGCAACGACAGGGGAATAGAGAGGTGCTGCTCCAGAAACTGATCTGATTCACTGAGGAAGGGAATGATCCGCTGGCTCCATTCGTCGCCTGAGGTCATATGGACATTACAGTTCTTGAGATCCTCTCTGTGGGGCAACGGATAAGGCAGCGTTTTGCTGAAGGTCCAGAAATCCAGTTGATCCAGATTGCGGCAAAGGACATAGTCGCCGCGATCAGTTTTTTTGACCAGATTCTGATTGATTAGGATGTCAATGAAGTAGGGCCATTGCTCGACTTCGCCTTTGCCCAAGAGTGACATCATGTTGGCTTCGGTAACGACATTGCCGCTTTTCTGGCTCATATAGAGCAAGTGCAGGATATAGAGTAGCGACAGTATGGGCTGACGGGCCGGAAGATCACTGTGACGATACATGGTCAGCGCGTAGCTCATCTCGACCCCCAAGAGCACGATATTCCAAGATAGATAGATCCACATCAGGAAGATCGGTAGTGCGGCAAAGGCCCCATAGACCACTTCATAGGACGTGAAGTGCGCCATGACATAGCCAAATACGGATTTGAGAATTTCAAAAGTCAGGCCTGCGCCGATCCCGGCCCAAAGGGCATGTCTAAATGGCACCTTGCGATTAGGGATGATCCAGTACATGAAGGTAAAGCTGAACAGGGTCAGCGCAACGGAGGCCATCTTGAGCCAGACCGACCAGTCGATTGAATAGCCGCCGACATTGCTGTTGAGGAAGTTGATGGAGGTGATCGCTGAGGCCAGCGCAAAGGCGCTTCCCATAAAAAGTGGGCCGAGCGAGATGATCATCCAATAGCGCATGAGGCCGATGGCACCGCCGTGCAGGCTTTTGACGCGCCAAATCTTGTTAAAAGCGTCTTCGATACTGGATAGCATCATGATCGAGGTGACAAAGAGGAACAGCACGCCGATGATGGTGAGATTGGCAGATTTCTCTGAGAAATCATTAAGGTATTGAGAGACAGTCGAGCCGGTGGCAGGTAGCAGGTTGCTAAAGAGCGCACTTTGGATTTTGTTACGAGCTGGTGCCAATGCAGGAATAGTGGAGACGACGACCAGAAAGACGGTCAGCATAGGAATCAGGGACAGCATGGTCGTGTAGGTCAACGCTGCGGCACGATCCCGGCAGTGGTCTTTTTCAAAGCGGATAATCACGTAACACAGCAACTGAAACCAGCGCTGATGATAAAAAGGCAGCTTTTGTAGAAATGTCGTCATAGCCTGTCCGTTATACCGCAGCATCTGACCGCTATCACATGCGGTTTGTAGTGCGGTAGTTGATCTTGCTTTGAGTGTAGCAAATTCAATCGTCTTGCAGTGTAGTGTCGTATAACGATGGTATTTTTGGATGCAGGACGTGCTGATGGGGATGTGTAAGGCCGAGTATTCGCCATTCAATGTGGTTTTTATCGCTAGGACGTTGACGGGACAGAAGTATGACAGCGGTGTGTCATGAAGTTGTGCTATGGTTTGCCGTTAGGCCTTTTATGTGATGTTTGCCTGTGCTTTTTAGAAAGTGCGGCTCGCAAATGCATTAACGCGGTAGAATTTTTGATAGCTGATGGTCAGGATGAGAATGAGCGAACCTTATGTATTGGTGCTGTACTACAGCAAATACGGCACGACTAGGCAGATGGCCCGTGCGATCGCCGCTGGTGTCGAGCAGGCCGGGATACGTGCCCGTATCCGTACCGTACCTGAGGTCGCAAGCGTGACCACTCAGATCGTGCCGAGCATTCCAGAGAGTGGTGAGCTGTATGCCACTCAGGAAGATCTGCAAGATTGCGTAGGTCTAGCCTTGGGCAGTCCGACTCGCTTTGGTAATATGGCGGCACCGATGAAGTATTTCTGGGATCAGACTGCGACCATTTGGCTGTCGGGTGCGCTGCAGGGCAAGCCTGCCTGTGTCTTTACAGCGTCAGGCTCTATGCATGGCGGGCAGGAGACGACGCTGCTGTCGATGATGTTGCCATTATTTCATCAAGGCATGCTGCTCTTAGGTATACCTTATTCTGAGCCCACCTTGTCCACCACGACGCGGGGGGGCACACCCTATGGTGCGTCGCATGTGAGCGGTACTGCGCATGATCAGCCCATGAGTGCCGAGGAGAAAATCCTCTGCCATGCGCAAGGCTTGCGTCTGGGCAAAGTTGCATTGCAATTATTGGTAAAAACCGCGTAAAGGAACCGGATCTGCGAGGATTCTGGGAATGGAAACTGGAAATTGAGTAACAAAAGATGCCTGCATATCAGTTTGTAGCCATTGATGCCGATGGTCGGCAGCAGAAAGGCGTGATGGAGGGCGACTCCGCCCGCCAGATCCGTCAGCAACTGCGCGATAAAACCTGGATTCCGGTACAGGTTGAGCCTGTCGAAGATAACAAAGCCATGATGGAGGGCCGCAAATGGTTTCAACGCGGCCTGAATGCGTATGATCTGGCGCTCCTTACCCGTCAGTTATCGGTGTTGATCGCTGCGGGTATTCCGCTGGAGGAGACGTTGCGTGCCGTCGCGCGTCAGAGTGAGAAGGCCCATGTGCAGAGCCTTGTGCACTCGGTGCGCTCCAAGGTGCTCGAAGGGCATTCGCTGGCGCAGTCGTTGCGGATGTCGGGGCGTTTCCCACCGCTTTATATCGCCACCATCGCGGCAGGCGAGAAGTCGGGTCATCTGGATCTGATTCTGAATCAGCTTGCCGACTACACCGAAAACCGCTTTGCCATGCAGAAAAAAATCCAAGGCGCGATGACCTATCCGATCGTCCTGATGGTGATGTCGTTTGCCATTGTGATGGGTTTGATGACGTTCGTCGTGCCGGACATCGTCAAGGTCTTTGATCATAGCGATCAGGCACTGCCGTTTCTGACCCGGATGCTGATGTCGGTCAGCAGTTTTATCAAAGCCGCTTGGTACTTGATCGTGATTGGCCTTGCGGCTGCGATTTTTTTCTTTGTGCGTTTTGTCCGTACCGATACAGGGCGCTATGCACTGGATCGTTTTATCCTGAGACTGCCGATCTTTGGCAAGTTAAGCCGGGGGATCAATTCGGCACGCTTTGCCAGTACCTTGTCTATTCTGTCGCAGTCGGGTGTTCCGCTGGTCGAAGGGCTGCATATTGGTGCGGCAGTATCGGGTAATTGGTTGATTCGCGATGCGATCTTGCAGGCTGCGGAAAAGGTCACCGAGGGTGGCACCATGGCGACGCAACTTGAGCGCTCGGGGTTCTTTCCCCCTATGATGGTGCAGATGATTCGTAGTGGTGAAACTTCAGGTGAGATGGAGAATATGCTGTCGCGTGCGGCGAAGATGCAGGACAATGAGGTCAATACCCAGATTTCAACCATTCTGGCATTGCTGGAGCCCGCCATGCTGATCTTTATGGCGGGGATCGTGATGATCATCGTGATGGCAGTGATGTTGCCAATCGTCAACATGAATAATCTGGTGAAGTGATCGGACTTCTGATCCAATAGGCCAAAGTTTTTTTTGATACTAGTTTTCTTAATGATGAACAGGACAGGTTTAAACAAGATGCGTGTCGAGAGCAAAATGTGGAAACGGACAGGGATTCAATCGGCACAGCGCGGATTCACCCTGATTGAAGTGATGGTGGTGATCGTGATTCTGGGCGTGCTGGCAGCCATGGTGGTGCCTGCAGTGATGGGTCAGAATGACAAGGCGCGTGCTGGTGTGACTAATGTCGCATTGTCAACAACTGGTGGTGCGCTCGATATGTTTAAACTGGATAACGGTCGCTATCCGACCATGCAAGAAGGTCTCGATGCGCTAGTACATAAACCCGCCAACGTCAAAGCGTGGCCAAGCACAGGTTATGTCAAAGGCGGTGAAATACCTAAAGATGGCTGGGACCATGATCTGCAATATGTGGTCCCAGGCACCAATGGCAAGCCTTATGACCTCTATTCTTGGGGTGCAGATGGTAAGGATGGTGGCGAAGGCGTGGATGCCGATATTTACTATACAAAACAGTAATTACATCGATTTACAGCCTATAAAAAACGCCCATTCGGGCGTTTTTTTATGGTTGATTTATTAGCCGTTATTCGCGGTCAATGCTTAAGCGACCTGCACCTTGCACCATCAGGACGAGGAAGCCGCCAGCCATGGTGATGTTTTTCATCAGCATGATCTGGCTGGTCTGGTCATTACCGGCATGGAAGATCAGACCGGTCACGATGCTGAAGCCAGCCAGCAGGAAGGCGACAAAGCGGGTCTGGAAGCCTAAGAGGATCGCAAGCCCACCGCCAAGCTCAGTCAGGATCACGATGGGCAAGAGGCCTGCAGGAACGCCCATGGATTGCATGTATTGGGCGGTACCCGCATAAGCGGTGAGTTTGCCAAAGCCTGCGACGATAAAGATCAGCGCCAGCATGATACGGGCAACGAGCAGGATCAAGCTATTCAGGGTAGGATTAGCAGTCAGATTGGCAATGATACGGTTAGGGCTGGTCATAATGGACTCCAAAGTTATTTGATAAAAAATAAGTAGCAAATGGTGTGTCAGGGCAGATCAAACCAGATGAGCTGGCTGTCCTGATCTGCGGTAATCAGGCTTTTGGTGGCGCGGTCGAAGTTGATCGCATCACCGGCAGACAGTACGCGGGTTTCTTTGGTCGTCGTGTCTTGGATATGGATCTGACCTGTGACGACATGCACGTAATTCGTTGTTTTCAGTCCTTCAAGCGGCAGTGACTGCCCTTGGTTCAGATAGGTAGACAGAATGCGCGCATCCTGACGGATGGTCATGGCGGAAGCATGATCGCCATCAGTCTCAGGGGCTGCAATCAGGTGCCATTGGTTCGCTTGAGTCTGTACATCCAGCGTCAGCTCCTGATAGTTAGGCGCAGGGTTGCGGACATTGGGGTAGAGCCAGATTTGCAGCAGATGTACGGGTACATCGCCGTCGTTCATCTCGCTATGGGTGACACCAGTACCGGCGCTCATGAGCTGCCATTGACCGCGACTCAGATGACCGACATTGCCCATGCTGTCTTTGTGTGTCAGGTGGCCTGAGAGGACACAGGTCAGAATCTCCATATTGTCATGTGAGTGCATGCCAAAGCCGTTATGTGCGGCGATCTGGTCTTCATTGATCACGCGCAGGGCAGAGACGCCCATGCGGGTCTGGTCTTGCCAGCCGGCGAAGGAGAAACTGTGACGGGCACGCAGCCAGCCATGAAAAGCGGTACCGCGACGTTCATTGGGGTAGAGTGTGTAGGCCATGATGGACTCCTGCGATCCTGAGGTCAGGATTAGTTGTTTGTTGTGCATGGCTTTATTTTAGGCAGGATGTGATTAAAGAAAAATAGCGTAATTAGGCTTACACTTATTAGTTAAACTTAATAATTTGGGATGACTTGTGCTTAATTTCTGTCTAGCTCTTGTTTAATCAGAAACCAAAAGGGGTGCATTGCTGATGTAGAGTTTTTACAATGTCCGTAAATATCACCGTTGTTACTATCATGCCTATTCAAATCCCGACTGCTTTAACCTCAGCATCTTCTCCTGCACTGATTGCAGACCGCGTTCCCACCCATATCATCACCGGTTTCCTCGGTGCGGGTAAGACCACACTGCTTAAGCAGCTCTTTACAGAGAAGCCTGCGGGTGAGGTGTGGGCAGTGCTGGTGAATGAGTTTGGTCAGATCGGGCTAGATGGCACGCTGATGGAGGCGGATGCGGGTATTGCCATACACGAAGTGGCAGGTGGCTGTCTATGCTGCACCAGTCAACTCCCGATGCAGATCGGTCTTGCACGTCTTTTGACTCGTGCCAAGCCGACGCGGCTTTTTATTGAGCCGACTGGGCTTGGGCATCCGGTGCAGCTCATTGAGCAGTTGACCGAGCCACATTGGCAGCGTGCGCTGGACCTGCTTGCCGTGGTCTGCGTGGTGGATGGGACGCGCCTTACCGATGAGAAACTCACCCAACACGAGACCTATCAAGCGCAGTGGATGATCGCGGATTTGATCTATGTGTCGCATGATGATGAGATGAGTAGTACTGATCATGCGCAATTGCAGCAGATGCAGGCAAGGCTTGAGACGCAGCGTACGACTACTCCTACCATCGTATACGCGCATTCGCAGGCGGTGACACTCGCACTGATCGATCATCCAAGGTTAAACGCCCGCCAGGTCAAGCGTTCTCTGCTGCATCTAAAGCCGAATACCGCGCCACTAGGCATGGATGATCAGACAATCGAAGTAACTCTACCTTATCACTACCATGAGCAGGCCATGGCGCAGTCGGTGGGAGGATGGCGTTTGCCTGAGCAGTGGGTATTTGACCGGGATCGGCTGCTAATGTGGCTGCTGTCCCTACAGGACTGGATGCGGATTAAAGGTGTGCTGCGCGTGGCCTCTGATATCGACGGCGTGAGCTGGATCGCGCTCAATCTGATTCCAGGACGGATCGGGTTTAATAGTCATAGTGGCGCTGAAGATAATCGGCTAGAGATCATCACGACTCCCGGCGCCGATTGGGCCGTCTATGAGGCGGCACTGATGGCGTGCCGCGTGGCCTGAACCAGTCGATTAGCGACGACGGTAGCGGAGCTGCAGAAATCCACCTAGCAGCATTAGCAGTGTAGCGATGATGAGGATCGGCAGGTCGCCGTAGCGCATGTAGGGGGTCTCACCGACCATGGCAGGCAGATTACCGCGCAGGACGCCTTCTTTGAATTGTGGCAGGCGCTCAACGATATGGCCCTGATCATTAATAAACGCGGTGATGCCAGTATTTGTGGCACGGATAAACCAGCGTCCGGTCTCTTTAGCGCGCATCTGAACCATTTGTAGATGCTGATGAGGGCCTGCCGAGGTGCCGAACCACGCGTCATTAGAGATGGTGACGAGGAAGTCGCTGTTTTCGGCATTCTGACGGGTGAGATTCGGGAATGCGACTTCGTAGCAGATGGCAGCCGCCAGTGCGTGACCTTTGACTTCAAGTGGTGCCTGATGTGCAGGGCCTGCGCTAAAGCTGGTGATTTCTTCGCTCTTGGCCAGATGCGGCAGTACCCAGTTCAACGCACCTTGAAATGGTGTGTATTCACCAAATGGGACCAGACGCTGCTTGCGATAGAGTCCCTGACCCTGATCGCCCAAGGAAGCGATGGCATTGTAATAGGGCGGGATATCGCCGGGTTGGGTCAGATCAAGATAAGGCACACCAGTGACCCACGTTGTGTGGTGCTCACGTGCGGTCTGATCGACACTCAGGATAAAGTCAGCAGCCTCAGTTTGAAACATCGGGATGGACGCTTCAGGCCAGACCACCAGATCACGGCCCCATTCACTCTGACTCAGACCGGCATAGATCTGCAGCGTTTTCTCGCGGTATTCAGTCAGCCATTTGAGATTTTGCGGAATATTGCCCTGTATCAGCGATACACTGAGGGCAGGGGTGTTCTTGGGTGTGGTCCATGCGATTTGATTGAGCCCAAGACCGCCAGCTATGACAAGTAGGATTGGCACCAGCCAGAACCAGCGACGATGCAGCAGCTCGGCGATAGCACTGGCGATCAGGATTACCGCAAACGATACCGCAAAAACACCGCCAACAGGTGCATAGCCATCCAGCCCATGCGTCACCAGTGCATAGCCGGTGAACAGCCACGGGAATCCGGTAAACAGCCAGGTCTTCAGCCACTCGATCAGAATCCAAACCGGTGCAAAGGTCAGCGGTGAGGCAGGCAGGAAGCGGCGGTAAAACCATGCACCAAATCCGTTAAACGCGCCCATAAACAGTGCACCGACGCCGATGAGCAGGAGCGCAAGCGGCATCGGCGTATTGCCATAGTCATGGATCGAGGTATAGAGCCAGAAACCGCCTACCGACCACAGACCAAAACCATACATCTCACCAATCAGAAAGGCCTGATTTGGCGTGCGCTTCTCAAGCAGCAGATAAAAGATCGCAGGGGAGAGGAAAGCCAGCGGCCAAAGGTCATAAGGAGCCAGCGCCAGCGGAAAAATCGCACCGGCAATAATACTGATCAGCACTGAGGTTCCAAGCGGGAGGTGTCCTAGAGACCATGCTGTGCGCTTGGCTGTACGTGGCGGAGTGGCATAGCGTGCGGTCGTCTGGGGCTTGGATGTCGGCATAGGAGCTCTGATCGGGCTTTAAAATGTCTGGAAAATCGTAATAAAAGCAGTCAAGCAAAAACGCAGGGCCGATTATCAGCGATCATCAGCACTTTGCCTGTTATTCTTCGGTAATGTGTTCGATACGACGGGCACGGAGTAGGGTCAGACTGCGGCGGTCGGCTGCCAGCACCGTGAACTGCCAGTTATCGATGTCGATAGTCTCACCGATCAACTCGCTCACCATGCCGGTCTTCTCAAGCAGAAGCCCACCGATAGTATCCACGTCTTCACCCTCAAGCGAGGTATGCAGCAGCTCATTAAAGAGCGAAATCGGCGTTTGTGCCTGCACGAGCCATGTATCGGGGACTTCGGGATCTAGCGCGATGTCGTCGGCATGCGGATCGATATCGTCATGTTCGTCTTCGATCTCGCCGACGATCTCTTCGAGCAAGTCTTCAAGTGTGGCAATACCGACTGTGGTGCCGTATTCGTTGACCACGACAGCCATATGGGTCTGGCTATGCTTAAGCATACCCAAGAGCTGGTCCGAACGCGCAGTTTCGGGTACAAAGACTGGCTGGCGCAGCAGTTCGGTCAAATCAAACGGCGCATGCGGCGTCTGGATAAAGCGCAACAGGTCTTTAGCCAGCAGTACACCGACGACCGTATCGCGACCATCACGGGAGAAAATCGGGAAACGTGAGTGTGCGGAGTCGATCAGGACGGGCAGAATTTCCATCAGCGCATCGTCTTCAAACAGTCCGACCACGGCGGGGCGAGGCGTCATGATTTCGCGGACTGGGGTTTGCGGTAATCCCAATACACCCGTGAGCATATCGACTGTTTCGGGTTCAAGAAAGCGTTTGGAGTCATCCAGCAACTGAATCAGATCATCCCGGGTTTCCGGCGTAGCCGATAGCCAGCGTTTAAGTCCGCGCATCGTCCACGCCGAACCAGATTCACTACTCATACTTGACCTTTATAGACACACCTTAGGGCGCATGATAGCCGATGCAAGGCGACAGATGCGTGAAAGCTGCTTATTTTGTGCGAATTTTATGCCAGCACGGCATTTTCGTGAAATAATATACGCTCGTGTCTATTATCGAGCCTGTAATCAGGCCGATATCCATCCTGCATACGATGATCCGTATGACGTGTTGCGTGAGGTTATGCGTGTCTGAGTTTTCTGATCTGAATCAATCCGCTGCTATGGCGATATTGGATACCAAAGGGTTGATCTGCCCTGAGCCGGTCATGATGTTGCATCGGGCCGTGCGCAAGCTGGCGACTGGTCAGCGTCTGGTCGTCGAGTCCACCGATCCATCCAGTATGCGTGACATCCCTAAATTCTGCCTGCATCTGGGGCATGAACTCATCAGTCAGTCTGAAGTTACACAATCTACAGAGCCATCCGCCAAGTACGCAGTGGTTTATCGCTTTGAAATTAAAAAAGGTTAATTAGATTTCCTATATGAGGCCGTGGCTAAAGTCTAACGGCTTTGGTATAGATAATTTTGACATGAACCATTGTCTAATTCTTTTTTTCAAGTAGAATCGGATGGCAGTTTCACGCCATCACGACAGAACAAAAGAGGATCAGCGGAACATGTCTAGCAGCACGACAGCGGCCATAAATGTAGGCCAATCTATTCAGATCAATGGGCATACGTTCAAAAATCGCATCATCAAAGGTGCCATGAGCGAAGCCTTGGCAACGCCCAGCGGTAAGGTCACCGAAAGCCTGATCAAACTCTATGATACGTGGGGTGAGGGGGGATTAGGCTCTTCGATCACTGGAAATGTGATGGTCGATCATCGCGCCAAGAATGAACCCGGTGTCGTGGTGGTTGAAGACGAAAGCGATCTGGCGAAACTGAAGCGTTGGGCCAGCATTGGTCCCAAGCATAATATGGTGCAGATCGTCCAACTGTCTCACCCCGGCAAACAATGCCCTAAGGGCCTGAACCGCGAAACCGTCGCGCCGTCTGCGATTGGATTCTCAGGCACCATGGCAACCGTATTTGGCGTGCCGCGCGCGCTGACCGAGACCGAGATTCTGGACATCATTCGCCGCTTTGGCGAGTCGGCCCGTGTCTGTGAGAAGGCGGGCTTTCAGGGCGTGCAGATCCATGGTGCGCATGGTTATCTGGTCAGCCAATTCCTGTCGCCTAAGCACAACCATCGTACCGATCAATGGGGCGGCAGCCTTGAAAACCGTATGCGTTTCTTGCTGGAGAGCTTTAAAGAGATCCGCAAGCAGACCTCGCCTGGCTTTATCGTCGGGGTCAAGCTGAATTCAGCCGATTTCCAGAAGGGTGGCTTTAGTGAAGATGATTCGGTGGCGGTATTTAAGGCACTGGACGCGCTTGGTGTCGATTTTATCGAGATTTCAGGTGGTACTTATGAAGCCCCGGCGATGACGGGTCTGAAGAAGAAAGCCCCGGTCAAAGAAAGCACCCAGCAGCGTGAGGCGTATTTCCTTGAGTTTGCTGAACGCGTGCGCAAAGAAGTGAAGACCGTGCTGATGGTGACCGGTGGTTTCCGCACGCGTGCAGGTATGGATGCTGCACTGCAGAGCGGTGCCTGTGATCTGATCGGGATTGCACGTCCTTTGGCTGTAGAGACCGACGCACCGGCCAATCTGGTGGCGGGCTATAATGTCAAATATGCCGTCAAGCCGGTCAAAACCAACATTCCGCCGATAGACAAGATGGGCGTGATGGAGGTGATCTGGTATGCGGCGCAGTTCCGTGCGATTGGTCATGGCAAGAAACCCAATCCGACTTTGTCGCCTCTAGTAGTATTCCTGCGCTATATGCGCGGCAGTATTCGCGACATGGTGATCGGAAAAAAACCAATGATCACTCGTCAACGCGCATAATTGCAGCAGTCTGGGATTGTGATCCTGACTGTAACATGAGAAAATGCGCGCCAGAATCAATCAGCATCAGGATGTCTCGTCCTGGTGCTTTTTTTTCTGTGAAGTATTTAGTTCACTGTCCTATGTCTGTTTTTGCGCACATGCAAATCTGCGTTTGATCGCTCAAAAATCAACGCATCAGCTGAACGTAGAAGTGAACTTTTTGTGACTTTCATCGTCTTGTCATGTGCTGTCTGCTATACGCAGCAAGCCTTTCACGGCTTGTCCACAAAAGCTGTGGATAACTGGGTGGAAAACTCGGTGCTTGACACCCTAATGCAATGAATGACAAGGCTCTGTAACAATATGATCATTTTTTAATCAATTTAAATTTTTAATTAAAAACAATATTTTATGTGTGTCAATAAGGTTGGTCTCATAAAAATATCGAAAAAAAATTCTCAGGTTGGCTTTTGCCCGTTCATGTAACGTTGGCTGAATTCTGTGCATAACTTTTCCATCGATGGAATAAGACATGCACCAAAATGGGGTGCGTGCTGCACACGAGAGGCTCTGGGAGTGATTACGAGGTGTATCTTTTTTGTGCATAATTTGAGCGACACCTTGGTATGCGGTGGTTGAGTTTTTACAGTCGATTGGTTTGTCTTGGTTTAAAATATTGCGTTTGGTGCGATGAGGGTGATAGCGATGGAATATCAGGGCATATGCCACAAAATGCGTACCAGCGTGGGCGAGACCGTAGAGACTGCGCGTGGCACGCTGGCTGAGAGCGTTGAATACCATCTGGTACTTGAGCCATTTGATTGCCAGCTGACGTCCGCCATTGGCCAAGACATCTCACTGACCTGGACTGGGAATATCTACTGTCTGTCTTGTGGCAACAAAACCCCAAAATCCTATTCTCAAGGCCATTGTTATCGCTGCATGATCACCAAAGCCTCGTGTGATATGTGCATGATGAAGCCTGAGACTTGTCATTTCGCGGCTGGAACCTGCCGTGAGCCAGACTGGGCGCTGGATGTGTGCTTCCAGCCGCATATCGTTTATCTCGCCAATTCCTCTGCGCCTAAAGTCGGCATCACTCGTCAATCTCAAGTACCGACCCGCTGGCTGGATCAGGGCGCAACTCAAGCGTTACCGATCATGCAAGTCAATAGCCGTCGTCTATCCGGTTTAGTCGAAGTGTTGTTTGCCCAAGAGATCGCAGACAAGACTGATTGGCGCGCATTGCTCAAGAGTGAAGCCACGCCAATTGATCTGACTGAAATTCGTGATCGTTTACTCGAAAAATATCAATCTGAGCTGGATGTGCTGCTTACGGACCAGAGCAATGAGCTACTGCTGCTGCCTGATGCCCGCATTCGCGAATTTGCCTATCCCGTCGCGCATTATCCAGCCAAGGTGACCGCGCATAATTTTGACAAGAAACCCGAAGTGCATGGACGACTGAACGGCATTAAGGGGCAGTATCTGCTGTTGGATACCGGCGTGTTGAATTTACGTAAATTTGGTGGTTATGAGCTGAAAGTTCAGGTTTAAGCCCGAGCTTTTTAGTGGACTTGCTGGTAAATTCGATCCATCTTTTGACATTATTTTTGACGTGGCTTGGCATGCAGTCCGGCATGCTGCTGGCGATGTTTTTAAGGCATAGTGCTTAGACATTGACTGGTAGTTTTGTGACAGGCATGGAAGCTGACGCCATGGAGTTCGTTTTCTCATGAATAGCGCCTTACAAGCCGAGCCTACTGCCGAACATCAGACGATTTATCTGAAAGACTATCAGCCGCCTGTTTTTGCAGTCCATCAGATTGATCTTGATATCCAGATCTTTGATCAGGAAACCATCGTCACAAGTACCCTTGAGATGCAACGGCTGCATGAGGGCGAGTTGATCCTCTTGGGGCGTGATCTTGAGCTGATTAGCGTTTATCTTGATGGTACCGAACTGGACCCGACCTCATATGTCTTGGATCGGGAAAGCCTGACTATCCATAGCACACCTGATCAGTGCCTGATCAAGACCGTGGTGCGCATTCATCCTGAGAGTAATACCCAGCTTGAGGGATTGTATCTGTCATGCGGCCTGTATTGTACGCAGAATGAGCCGGAAGGCTTCCGCAAGATTACCTACTATCCGGATCGCCCGGATGTACTGTCGGTATTTACCACACGGCTTGAGGCTTCCACGCGCTATCCGACCTTGCTCGCCAATGGCAATCTGGTTGAATCAGGCAGAGTTGGTGATGACCGTCACTATACCATCTGGCAGGATCCGACCAAGAAGCCGAGTTATCTGTTTGCCTGTGTGGCAGGCGACTTGGCACTGCTCAAAGACTCCTTCACCACCATGGAAGGTCGCACCGTTGCGCTTGAGATCTATACCGAAGCGCGCGATATTGATAAATGCCATGTCGCCATGCAGGCACTTAAGGACTCGATGACATGGGATGAGGAGCACTATGGCCGCGCTTATGATCTCGACAACTATATGATCGTGGCGGTCAGCCAGTTCAATATGGGTGCCATGGAGAATAAAGGCCTCAATATCTTCAATACCTCCTGCGTGCTGTCCGATCCGGCTACGACGACCGATGTGTCGAATCTCTACGTCAAATCCACCATCGCCCATGAATACTTCCATAACTGGACCGGCAATCGCATTACCTGTCGTGATTGGTTCCAGTTGTGTCTGAAAGAAGGCTTTACCGTGTTTCGTGATCAGAGCTTCTCGGATACCTTGCAGTCCCCTGCGGTACAGCGTATCGATGATGTGTCGAGCCTGCGCTCGGTGCAGTTTGCTGAGGATGCAGGTCCGTTGTCGCATCCGCCGCGTCCGGATCATTTTGTCGAGATCAATAACTTCTATACCGCTACCGTCTACGACAAAGGCGCAGAAGTGGTGCGCATGATGGCAACGCTCTTGGGCCCGGATGATTTCCGCAAGGGCACCGATGAGTACTTCCTGCGTCATGACGGCGAGGCGGTGACAGTCGAGGATCTGATTGGCAGCTTAAGCGACGGCTCTGGTACTGATCTGTGGAATTTCCTGCCGTGGTACAGCCAGCCGGGTACGCCGGTAGTGAGTGGTGAAGGCGTCTATGATGCAACTGCCCGCCGCTATACCCTGACGTTGTCACAGGCGACGCCAAAGAAAGAGCATTATCCAGAGCCGCAAGCCCTGCCGATCCCGATCAAGCTCGCGCTGTTTGATAGCGCAAGTGGGAAGGCGTTGAGTCTGGACGCGCAAGGCGAGACCGAGTGCGTGCTGATGCTGAATCAGGCCAGGCAGGTTTTCGTCTTTGAGCATATCGCTGCGCGTCCGATTGTGTCGATGCTGCGTGATTTCTCGGCACCGGTGCTGCTCAACTTTGCCTATGATGATGCTGACTTGGCTTTCCTGATGCGTTATGAGAATAACGGTTTTAATCAATGGCAGGCAGCACAACAGTTGCTTGAGCGCATCCTGTTGCAGGGTCATGATGCCAAGTTTTATCTGGATGCCTTACAGGCAACCTTGCCTGAGGTCGCAAAGCAGGACCCCCTCTTGGCATCGCGCCTCTTGGATATCCCGACCGAGGGCTTTATCGCGAGCCGCATTGATCGTGACTATGATCCGCTGGCGGTGCGTGGCTTACGCGAGGGCCTGCTGAATGCCATCGCGGTAGAATTGAAAGCTTTCTGGGTCGAAGCCTATCATGCCTTGCCGATCATACCCTATGTAGATAGCAGCGAAGCCATGGGGCAACGGGCATTGCGTAATGCCGTACTGGCCTTTGCTTGCCGTGCGGGTGTGAGCGGAGTGCTACAGTTGGCATCCGATCAGTATGACCGCGCAGTCTGTATGACAGAGCGACTGGGGGCTTTGCGTCAGTTGGTATACTTTGATGCCGTGGATCATGCAGCCAAACTTGCGGATTTCTATCAGCGTTTCGAGCAGGAAGCTCTGGCGATTGATCTATGGTTCGGTGTACAGGCTAGCAAGCCGACTGCGATGCCAAGCGAGGTAGTGCAGCTTACCCATCATCCGAAGTTTGATCTGGGTACGCCTAATCGTATCCGCTCTGTGACGGGGAATTTTGCGACCAATCCGGTGGCTGTGTGGACGATGGGCGGGGTGGCATTCTATACCGATCTTGCCAAGACTCTCGATGCCAAGAATCCGATCCTTGGCTCGCGTGTGCTGCAGGTGCTGGCGCGCTGGTATACGCTAAAAGAACCGCTGCGCAGTCAGGTCCGTACTATGCTAACCGGATTACAGGGACAAGTGAAATCCAGCAGTGTGGTTGAGACGCTGAATAATCTGCTGAAAGCGGGTTGAGCGAGGCTTGTAACGAAAAAAGCAACCTGAGGAATCTAGGTTGCTTTTTTCTATGGCAATATTTTAATGATTATGGATACTCTGAGCGATGCTCATGTGAGAAATGCACTTAGCATTCTTTACAGGGAAAGAAGATGATATGAGTGTGATTGTTGGACTAGTATCTATCGGCTGTTGAGAGTCTGAATAATCAGCTTTTACAAAAGTAGATGAAAGTGTAAGTCCTATAGGGAAATATAAATTATTGGAGTCAATAGGGTGAAATCCGTTTTCCTTCAATAAATTCATTAGCTTTTCTAGAGGAAGGCAATATTTAGTAAGTTTTTCATCTGGCACATTCGATAGGTCTTGTCCTATAAAATATGCAGCATTCCAATCAAAAAACAAATGTGCTCCATGGTTACTCAAAGATAGTTCGACACGAGCCAAGTCATCTGGTGTATTACCTTGATATACAATAGCATTGGATCTGTCTCCGAAGTTTTTCTCTTGAGAGAAAGTTATTCCCATGCTCTTCTGTAGTTTAGTCTTTGTGCTGACATCCATAAGGGCATATGAATTAAACGATTGTAAAATTAGCGAAATATCAGACTGTAGCTGATTGGAAGTCATGCTCCCTTTAATTTTAAGAAAATCGTAGTTAATTTCTGACTTGGGTGAACATTTTAACTTTTCGCAGGAGAGAGCGTTATCACCATGGCTGACGCAGCCAGCTATAGCCACAAAAACAACAATATGAACACATTGAGCACACCAGTTTACTTTGGCATTCATGTGAATTTCTGATCCATTGTTTATATGACGTCTAAAGAATTTAAGGCATCAAAGGTATGCAGATTTACGATGAGTTAGCCAATTCCCTCAATCGCAAAACGCACCAATCCCAGCACAATGCCGATCATAAAGCCGACGACCACACCATTGACGCGGATCATATGCAGGTCTCCGCCCACTTCGGACTCGATTTTGCTGATCATGTCTCGGGTATCCCAGTTATGGATTTGCTCGCTAACATAGTCGATTACCGTATCGGCATAGCGATCAGCAGCGTATTCGGCGAGCAAGGCGACTTCGTGATTGATGGCCTGACGTACCGCTAGATCATCAATGAGTTGTCCCCCGATACGCATCATGAGTCCTTGCAGATTGTGCGTGATGGCCGAGTGGTCTGACTCCATGTCGTCGATAATGCCCTGCAGGATGCTCTGATAGATATGAAAACCAAAAGCCACCACGGTTGGCGATTCAATCAGGCTTTGTTTGAAGGCTTCGAGTTTGCCTGATTCTTCTGAAGCATCGTCTTTAAGCGCATTCATCCAGCGCATGATCGAGTGGTTAAGCATCAGGTGGATGTGGTGATCAGGCTGGGTATTCAGGTCGCGGATGGTCTTCTGTACACCCCATACCACGTTGCGTTTAAAGTCAAAGCCCAGTGCGGTTGCACCACGGGAAATTGGACCGAAGATACTGGTCTCATCCAGCACTTTCTGTACAATTTCCTCGGCGTAGCGCGGATTGGTATGGATCCATGTATCGAGGCTGTTTAAGACTAGATGGATGACATCCTGATGAATTTTGTTGTCAAAGATCGCCTTCATGGTGCTGGCGACGGGTTGATTGATGCGGGTATCGCGTAGCCAGTCGATGGCACTCTGTTGCAGGAATTGATGAATGGTTTCGTTTTGTGTGATGCGAAGGAAGCGCGGCACCAGACGTTTAACCTCATCGGACAGCATGCTGGCATTGGCAGGCTCGGCGAGCCAATTGGCGGCATACAGCGCCATATCGATGGATTCTAGTTTGCTGCGCACGATGCTCGGTGCAAGGAAATTCTCTTGAACGAAGCGCCCCATGGACTCGGCGATGCGTGCTTTATTGCGCGGGATGATCTCGGTGTGTTCCCGGATAAAGGACGGCACCCAGACATGCTTAAATGGATCGCGGAAGAGCACCGTGATGGCGTACCAGTCGGCAAGACCACCCACAACACCGGCTTCGGCACCCAAAGTAAGGATATGAATGATGCCGCCATAGCTGGGCACAAAGCGACTTGCAAAGAGTAATCCGACCCAGACCGTGACCATGATCACGAGCAGGGTAGTCGCAATCCGGCGGTTCCGGTTTAGGCTTAAGGCCGCATTATGCGGGGTTATGGCTGCGTTTTTTTTCACAGGCAAAGCTCTCTGATTTTATTATGGCTATAGTAGATATTAGATATCGTGATGGTTTGAATAGTGGCAGGAATAGGGGCAAAAAAGAAGGTTTTATTACAGATCCCTTGCATATTCAAGCTGATTCGGCACTTCCCTGTGCCGTGTCATACAGGTATTTATCGATTAACGATGGATATCTGGGATACCGGCGATCTGACGGAGTTGTGTGGTCAGTTGCTCACGCGCTTTGACGAAGCCATCAATGCCGCCTTGCAAGAGCTCAAAAGCCATCAGATTGGCACTGTGCATCTGGGTAAAGACGGCTTCGTCCATAGTAAGCTTGGCAACCGATGGCAGGTGTGCTGGATCAGATGACAGCTGACGGGTCAGTGTGCCAGTTAGTCCATCCAGTTCGGCGAGCAGTGCGGGAGCAATAGTCAAAAGATCGCAGCCCGCAAGCGCGGTAACCTGCGCGATACTGCGGAAGCTGGCACCCATGACTTGGGTCGTATGTCCATGCTGCTTGTAGTAGGCGTATATCTCACGTACAGAGACCACCCCGGGGTCTTGATCGATCGGGTAGCTGTCTTTGCCTTCGTGTTTCTTATACCAGTCCAGAATGCGACCGACAAACGGAGAAATCAGACGCACATTGGCATGGGCACAGGCGACGGCCTGATGTAGGCCAAAGATCAGGGTCAGATTACAGTGGATGCCTTCCTGCTCAAGGATCTCGGCGGCCTTGATGCCTTCCCACGTGGCGGCAATCTTGATGAGCACACGAGATTTGTCGATGCCGGCATTAGCATAGAGGCCGATCAGCTCGCGGGCTTTATCGACGGTTTCTGGTGTGTCGTAGGAGAGGCGGGCATCAACTTCGGTTGAGACACGGCCCTGAATGAGTTTGAGGATTTCAAGACCGAGGCGTACGGTGAGCAGATCAATCGCGCGATCAATCAGGGCGTCGTCGGTCAGCCCTTCGCGACGCGCATCGTGCAATGCATCTTCGATCAGGGGTAGGCTGCTCGGCAAGGATGCTGCAGCGGTGATCAGGGACGGGTTGGTCGTGGCGTCGATCGGACGGAAGCGCTCAATGGCTGCAAGATCCCCCGTATCCGCAACGACGGTGGTCATGCCTTGCAGTTGAGCCAGTAGCGTCTGTGCATTGGTCATTATGCTTCTCTCTTGTTGAGTGCTTAAGCACGGTCAGTCTATGACCGTATAGAGCCTGACTCCTGAGGTTGACAGGAGAGGCCAGATATCCTGCTGGATGTTCCGATTTTAGACAGGTTTCATGTCGTTTTGACAGTGGCCGTCCTGTAGTTTGATGGTTTTTTTGCTACACTTACTGGCTGCTGATGGCATCTGGCATCGATACCATGCTATTCAGCCCTGACGCATATAAGACATCAGATAAAGGAAACCGTGCGGATGAGCACCAGTGATTCATCATCGACCTCCGGTTGGTTATTCAATTCGCCTGCACCCTCGCTGGATCAGATCCGCAGTGAGATTGATCGCGTGGATCAGGCCATTCATCGCCTGCTGAACGAGCGAGCATTGCTCGCCGAGCAAGTGGCTGTCTCCAAGAAAGAAACCGAAGAAAATCCGGTGTTTTATCGTCCTGAGCGTGAGGCTCAGGTGCTGCGTATGGTCATGGAGCGCAATCAGGGCCCACTGTCGAATGAAACCGTGGCAAGACTCTTCCGCGAGATCATGTCGGCGTGTCTAGCGCTGGAAGCACCGCAGACCGTGGCGTATTTGGGCCCGCAAGGCACCTTTACCCAGGCCGCAGCACTTAAGCATTTCGGTGCGGATGCGGTCACAGTGCCTATGACCAGCATTGATGAAGTCTTCCGTGAGGTTGAGTCGGGCAATGCGCACTATGGCGTAGTGCCGATTGAGAATTCTTCCGAAGGCGTGGTCAACCATACGCTGGACAGTTTTATTGCATCGCCTCTGCATGTGATTGGTGAGGTCGAGCTACGGATTCATCAAAATCTGATGGTCAGTGAGACCACGCGTGTCGATGCGATCACGCGCATTTATTCGCATCAGCAGTCGCTGGCACAGTGCAGGAAATGGCTGGATGGGCATTTTCCCAAAGCAGAGCGTATTCCGGTCAGTTCCAACGCTGAAGCTGCGCGCAAGATCAAAAGCGAGTGGCATTCGGCGGCAATCGCGGGTGAGGTGGCTGCCAAAGAATACGGCCTCAATATCCTGCATGCCCGTATTGAAGATAATCCTAATAACACCACGCGTTTCCTGATTATTGGGCGTGACCGTGTACCGGCGAGCGGTGAAGATAAAACTTCGCTTCTCATATCGGCACATGATCGGGCGGGCGCTTTGCTCGATATCCTGCAGCCTTTTGCGACGCATGGTATTTCACTGACCAGCATTGAGACACGTCCTGCACAGCCCGACAAGTGGGCCTATGTGTTCTTCATTGATCTGGTCGGCCATCAGGATCAGCCGCATGTGCGTGCCGCACTGGATGAGATCGTAAAATCGGTCAAAGAAGTGCGCGTACTGGGCTCTTATCCCAAAGCCGTGCTGTAAGGCGTTGTTGCCTGAACATATATAGAAAGACATGCGGTCAGGAATAAAAATATGACAACAGCAGTAAACCTTGAAAATCAGACATTAATTCCGGCAGCCAACGCGGGGATTACCGCCATTGCGCCGTATCAGACCGGTAAACCGATTGATGAGCTCAAGCGTGAGCTGGGTCTGGATGACATTATCAAGCTCGCCAGTAATGAAAACCCGCTGGGCTGTTCGCCATTTGCGACTGCGGCGATCCAGCGTGAGCTGGCCGATGTCGGGCGCTATCCGGATGGCAATGGCTTTGACCTGAAAGCCAAGATCGTCGAGACCTTTGATGTCGCGATGCCGCAGATCACGCTGGGTAATGGGTCTAATGACATCCTGGAGTTGGTCACGCGTACGTTTGTCTCTGCTGACAACAGTGTGGTCTATAGCCAGCACGGCTTTGCCATCTATGCCTTGGTGACGCAAGCCGTCGGGGCGACAGGTATCGAAGTCCCGGCCAAGGATTTTGGTCATGATCTGCCTGCCATGGCGCGTGCCATCCGTCCGGATACCCGTGTGGTCTTTATCGCCAATCCGAATAACCCAACTGGCACATGGTTTGATGAAGCGGTGTTTAGCGACTTCATGGCACAGGTACCGGCATCTGTGCTGGTTGTGCTGGATGAAGCCTATGTGGAGTATTTTCCTGAGAATTTCAACAGTCTGAAATTCCTTGCTCAGTACCCGAATCTGTTGATCAGCCGTACTTTTTCCAAAGCCTACGGTCTGGCGTCGTTGCGTGTCGGTTTTGCTTTAAGTGCGCCTGCGATTACCGATCTCTTAAACCGTGTGCGTCAGCCGTTTAATGTCAATTCCTTTGCATTGGCTGCTGCGACTGCCGCGCTGGGCGATGGTGAGTTTCTTGAGGCGACTCGCAAGTTGAATCTAGCTGGCATGGCGCAGCTTGAAGAAGGCTGCCGCAAGTTAGGGCTGTCTTGGATTCCTTCACGTGCGAATTTCCTCGCCGTGCATGTGGCGCGGAATGGCGCTGAAGTGTTTCAGGCACTCTTGAAACTTGGTGTGATTGTGCGACCGATCGGTGGCTATGGCATGCCTGAATACATTCGCGTCTCCATTGGTACTTTTGCGGAAAACACCCGCTTTCTCTCGGCACTGGCTCAGGTACTGTCTTAATCCATGTGCGCTGTGATTGTCATTTTCCAAGGAATGTCTGATGTCTGAAGCCAAGCCCGCTACAAGTCAGGATCCTGCTTTTCTGTTTGAAAAGGTGGCCTTTATTGGCCTTGGACTCATCGGATCAAGCCTTGCCCGGGTGCTGCGTGCATCCAATCTTGCACGGACCATCGTCGCCAGTACGCGCTCGCAGTCCACACTGGATCAGGCCAAAACCATCGGTGTGATCGATCAGGGGTTCAGTTCTGCGGTGGATGCGGTGCGTGACGCCGATCTGATCGTACTGGCCATGCCGGTCGGCTCGACTGAAGTCGTATTGCGCGCCATCAAAGACGTGATTCGCCCAGATGCGATTATTACCGATGTCGGGAGCACTAAAGGTAATGTCGTGGCGGCAGCAGAGGCGGTCTTTGGCACTGCGTTGCCTGCTGGATTTGTCCCCGCGCATCCTATTGCAGGTGCAGAGAAGAGCGGTGTGCTGGCGGGCAAGGTTGATCTCTTTCGCCATCACAAGGTCATCATTACGCCGCTGCCGTCGACCGATCCCGTCGCGCTGGATAAAGTCACACGTATGTGGCAGGCATCGGGTGCCGATGTGCTAAGGATGAGTGTGGCGGCGCATGATGAGACACTGGCGCATACCAGCCATCTGCCGCATCTTCTGGCCTTTACGCTGGTCGAGCAGCTCGCCAGCCGCAAAGATAATATGGATATCTTCCGCTTTGCAGCGGGCGGCTTTCGTGACTTTACCCGTATTGCTGCCAGCGACCCGCAGATGTGGCATGATATTTTTCTCGCCAATAAAAGTGCTGTGCTATCCGCGATTGATGGTTTTAGCGCACAACTGGCGGAATTAAAAGCCTTGATAGAGCAGGATCGCTCGACGCCGCTCATCGGTGCACTCACGCGCGCTCAGGCGGCACGAACTCACTTTACCCATATGATCGACAAGACCCCTTATCTGGAAGCTACCATGAATCAAAGTACCACCCCGCAGCAATTCGTCATTCAGCCGGGAGGCCGTATGGAAGGGGTACTGACCATTCCGGGTGATAAATCCGTATCGCACCGCTCGATCATGCTCGGTGCCTTGGCCGAAGGTACCACGCATGTGACGGGATTCCTTGAGGGTGAGGATGCACTGGCGACCTTACAGGCATTCCGTGATATGGGTGTCGTGATCACCGATCCCAAGAACGGTGAAGTGACTATTCACGGTGTGGGCCTACATGGCCTCAAAGCACCCAAAGGCTCGCTGTACATGGGCAATTCTGGCACGACCACGCGACTGATCTCGGGCATCCTGTCTGCGCAGGCTTTTGATAGTGTATTGACAGGTGATCCGTCCTTAAGCAAACGTCCGATGGAGCGTATCGCCAAACCTTTACGCCTGATGGGTGCCAAGATCCAGACTACGGGTGAGCGTGGAACCCCGCCAATCAGTATCTCGGGTGGACAGCAATTGCAAGGAATTCACTACGATCTGCCGATGGCGAGTGCGCAGGTAAAATCTGGCATTCTGCTGGCCGGTCTCTGGGCTTCAGGCACCACCACGGTGGTCGAGCCTGAGCCAACGCGTGACCATACCGAGCGTATGCTGCGTGCCTTTGGCTATCCAGTTACGGTTGAGGGCAATAAAGTCACCCTGCAAGGTGGTGGCAAGCTAACTGCAACCAATATTCAGGTGCCTGCGGATATTTCCTCAGCGGCGTTCTTTATGGTCGCCGCTGCAATCACGCCCAATGCAAATGTGGTACTGCGTCAGGTGGGAATCAATCCGACGCGAACAGGTGTGATCGAGATCCTCAAGCAGATGGGCGCCAAGATCAGCCTTGAGAATGAGGCCATGGCCGGTGGTGAGCCGGTGGCGGATATCCGTATTCAGGCGTCCGAGCTGAAAGGCATTCATATCCCTGAAGATCAGGTGCCGCTGGCGATCGATGAGTTTCCCGCGCTGTTTATTGCTGCTGCCTGTGCGGAGGGCCGCACCGTGCTGACGGGCGCTGAGGAGCTGCGTGTCAAGGAATCAGATCGCATTCAGGTGATGGCAGATGGTCTGAAGCTCTTGGGTATAGACTGCACGCCGACGCCGGATGGCATGATTATCGAAGGTAAAGGCGGGCAGGCTGCGGTGTTCGGCTCGGCTGAGATCGAGAGCCACCATGATCATCGCATTGCCATGAGCTTTGCTATAGCAGGCTTACGTGCGGGTGGTGTGATTACCATCAAAGGCACTGAGACTGTAGCGACCAGTTTCCCGAACTTTACCGTGCTGGCACAGCAAGCAGGGTTGCAGATCGACGTTAAATAATTGTAGTTGATGTGATTGTGTATCGAAGGGAAAGCATAGCTTTCCCTTTTTTTCATGATCAATGACTGAGTATGATGACATCGTTCTGGCCCAGAGTACGCGCATATGGAGTTACTCTATATTCAGGTTGCACCACCGTCTTTTCCACTTCCAGTGGAGTATACACCCACAACCTTTATTGTGATTGCTGACAAGGAGGTTGTTGTCGACTGGCGTTTCCGTTTGAGTCGGTGGCTGATTGAGTCAGGCTGTCTCTTGATGCTGGCATGGGGTGTGGAATGTAGCCGCTGGGATGATGCTGTGGATGAAGCGCATATCATGTTTTGGGGTGGTGAAAGTCCCGATGAGCAGTTCGTTCTCACTACGTGGCATGACAATGAGCCGCTAGATAAGGTCATGCATTTCGCGAAATATGGTCTGAGGCATGCACATACACCCTCAACACGTACAGTCCTGCTGCATATCTGTGATGTTGCAGATGAAGATGGCCTCTTGGCCCGCTATGCCAATGCCTAATTCAGGCGTTGCACGTGCAAGCCTAAAAGCACAGACGTAAAAAAGCCGCATATCACATGCGGCTTTCTTAATGGGGTGGATTTAGAACCATGGCGTGATCTGCCGATTGAAGTCTACCGCCATAAATACGCTTAAGATCGTTACGATCAGGATCGAGGCGATAAAGAGCTTCTTGGCCCACTTGACCTGATCGTCACTGGGCTTAAAGGCCAGCCACAGCCAGTACAGGCTCAAGGCAATCGAAGCGACCAAATACACATAGCCGGTATAGCCTGCGATCGTCAGTGCAGCAGTGGCAAAGCCAAAGGCAATAATATAGCCCACGATGTGCCGCTTGGCTTTGGCAAAGCCTTCTTTGACCGGCAGTACCGGGATAGAGGCTGCGCTATAGTCATTGAAGCGGAAAATCGCAATCGCATACGAGTGCGGCATCTGCCAGATGCTGAAGATCACCAAGAGTATGAATGCACCGAGATCAAACTGATTGCGCACAGCGCAATAGCCGATGACAGGAGGCATCGCACCCGAGATACTGCCGATCAGCGTGCCATACACGGAATGTCGTTTCAGATAGAGACTATAAAAACCGACATAGACGATAAATCCGATCTCGACCAGTCCAGCCGATAGGGGATTGGTACAGAGATACAATATGGACAATCCCAGAATGCCCAGAATCGACGCAAAAACCAGCGCATGATTCGGCGCAATCAGGCCAGTGACTAATGCTCGGTTACGCGTCCGCTCCATCTTGGCATCAATATCGCGGTCAATAAAGTTATTGAACACACAGCCTGATGCCACGATGAGCGAAACCCCGATTGCTGTCGCCAAAAATAGCAGGGGGTCAAAAGACCCCCTGGCTGCCAGAAAATACCCACCGGTTAACGTGATGAGATTTCCGAAGATAATTCCTGGCTTGGTCAGTTGGAAATAATGCCTAAACATAAGCCAGGCTTAGTTCCCCATCATAATCATAGTGTTGTGGTTCAGGTTGTTCATAATCCAGATCGAACCGCCGATGATGAATACAATCAGCAGTGCCGAGAAAATGAACGAGGTCACCATGTCACGCTGCTCTGGAGATGTATCCATGTGCAGGAAATAGTGCAGGTGAACCAGAACCTGAACCGCAGCAAAACCGAAAATCACTGCGATGATGGTGGTGTGAGACAGGGTTGGGTGCATCACCACGGCAAATGGAATGACCGTGAGAATGACCGACAGAACGAAACCGATGGCGTAACCTTTGTAGCTGACGCCATGGCCAGAGTCATGATCGTGATGATCGCTCATTACAGCACTCCATTCAAATAAACAATGGTGAATACACAGATCCAGACGACGTCCAGGAAGTGCCAGAATAGACTGAGGCACTGCAGACGGGTGCGGATAGTTGCGTCAATACCGCGGCTGCTCACTTGGAAAATCATGGTCGCCATCCAGATCAGACCGAAGGTCACGTGCAGACCGTGGGTACCGACCAGAGTGAAGAATGCCGACAGGAAGGCGCTCTTGTCAGGACCATGGCCCTCAGTGATCAGATGATGGAACTCATTGACTTCCATCGCGATAAAGCTAAAACCAAACAACCAGGTAATAACAAGCCATGTGAGAACCTGTGACTTGTTGCCTTTGTACATACCGATCATGGCAAAGCCATAGGTGATACTACTGAGCAGCAGGGCAGCGGTTTCGACAGCCACATAAGGCAGCTCGAAGATGTCCTTGCCGGTCACACCACCCGCATAGCTGTCGTGCAGCACGGCGAAGGTTGCGAAAATCGAAGCAAACAGGAACAAGTCACTGAGAATGTAGATCCAGAAGCCATAGACCTTCATGGGACCTGCGTCATGGTGGTGAGCGTGGTCATCATGATGATCATCATGGTGGCCATGAGCCACGTCATGGGCGTTAGGCGTCAAAACTTCATTAGTCATGATTTTTTTCCTGATGTTTCGCAAGTTTTTCGTAATAGAGGTTTTCGATGCGCTCTACTTCTGCTGCAGGAACGTAGTAATCGGTATCCTGGTCAAAGCTGCGTACGATGACCGCAATGATGGTCGCCAATACACCAACAGCAACCAGCCACCAGATGTGCCAGATCAGTGCAAAGCCGAACAGGAAGCTGAAGGCACCAACGTACACGCCCACACCGCTGTTACGTGGCATGTGGATGTCGTTGTACTTGGCAGGACGCTGATGCGCAGTGCCGTCTTTCTTCATTTCCCAGAAGGCATCCAGACTATGTACGGTTGGGATTACCGCGAAGTTATAGAATGGAGGAGGGGATGACACGGACCATTCCAACGTACGGGCATTCCAAGGATCGCCAGTGACGTCTTCGTTTTGCTTGCGGTCGCGGAAGCTGACGAACAGTTGCAGGAACTGGAAGGCAATACCAGCAAAAATCACTACCGCACCAATGAATGCAACAATCAGGAGAGGCTGCCAATCTGGATTGTCATAGTGATTCAGGCGACGGGTCATACCCATGAAACCGAGGATGTAGAGCGGAACGAAGGCGAGAAAGAAGCCAATGATCCAGCAGTATGCAGCGGCCTTACCCAGTTTTTCGTTCAGGGTGAAACCAAAGGCTTTCGGGAACCAGTAGGCGAAGCCAGCCAGATAGCCGAATACCACACCACCGATGATCACGTTATGGAAGTGAGCAATCAGGAACAGACTGTTGTGCAGTACGAAGTCGGCCCCAGGAACAGCCAGAAGAACACCAGTCATACCACCGATGGTGAATACGACGAGGAAGCCGATGGTCCAGACGATGGATGGGCTGAATACGATACGGCCGCGATACATGGTGAACAGCCAGTTGAAAATCTTGAGACCGGTTGGAATCGAGATGATCATGGTGGCGATACCGAAGAACGCATTCACATTGCCGCCAGCACCCATGGTGAAGAAGTGGTGCAGCCACACGATGAAGGACAGGATGGTAATAACGGCAGTCGCCCAGACCAGAGAGACATAGCCGAACAGTTTTTTGTGCGAGTAAGCAGAGACTACTTCGGAGAAGATACCGAAAGCAGGCAGAACCAGAATATAAACTTCAGGATGACCCCAGACCCAGATCAGGTTGACATACATCATCTGGTTGCCACCAAAGTCATTGGTGAAGAAGTGCATGCCGAAGTAGCGGTCCAGTGTCAGGAGCGCGATAGTCACGGTCAGTACAGGGAAAGCTGCGATGATCAGAATGTTAGTACACAGGATCGACCAGATGAAAGCAGGCATTTTCATCAGGGTCATGCCTGGTGCGCGCAGTTTCATGATCGTCACGAAGAAGTTAATACCGGTCAGAAGGGTACCGATACCAGCGATCTGAATACTCCAGATCCAGTAGTCTACCCCGACGTCCGGGCTATAGCCGATCTCAGACAGCGGCGGGTAGGCCAGCCAACCGGTACGCGCAAACTCGCCGACGAACAGGGAGAGGTTGATCAGCACCACGCCAACGGCAAACAGCCAGAAACTGACGGAGTTCAGGAATGGGAAAGCCACGTCACGAGCACCGATTTGCAGCGGTACAACGATGTTCATCAGGCCGACCATAAGGGGCATTGCCATGAACAGAATCATGATCACGCCGTGGGCACTGAAGATCTGGTCGTAGTGGTGTGGCGGCAGGAAGCCAGGATGGTCACCGTGAGCCAGCATCAGTTGGGTACGCATCATGATCGCGTCAGCAAAACCACGCACCAGCATGAGGAGTGCAACAACGATATACATGATACCGATTTTCTTGTGGTCAACGGTGGTCAGCCATTCGGTCCACAGGTATTTCCATTTGCCATAGTAAGTGATTGCGGCAAGCAGGCAGAAGCCCATAATTGCAGCAACACTAAATGTGCCGATCAGAATCGGCTCATGATACGGAATCGCATCAAGTGTTAGCTTTCCAAACATTTATTCTTCCTCAGATACTTAATGTTGGTCGTGATTCATTGACATGCCGGGCATGTCTGCACTCATTTCGTGTTGGGGCTGCGACGCCACTTCGGTCGTAGGTGCCGGATTGCTGGCATTGGCGCCGTTTTGTACGTCTTTAATGATTTTGTCAAACAGTTTTGGGGTGACCGAGGAATAGTAGGCCACTGGGTTTTTCTCGCTTGGAACGGCAAGCGCGTTGTAGGCTGCGGCGTCCATGGCGTTAGGCGACTGTTTGGCTTTTTGAACCCAGGCGTTGAAATCTTCTTTGCTGCCGACAATGGCGTTGAACTTCATGTCAGAGAAACCGGGACCGCTGTAGTTGGCCGAAATACCGGCGTAGGTACCCTTTTCATTGGCAATCAGACTGACCTGATTCTGCATACCCGCCATGGCGTAGATCTGACTACCCAGTTGTGGAATGAAGAAGGAGTTCATGACAGAGCCGGACGAGACATGGAATTCAACCGGAACATCGACTGGGAAAGCCAGTTCATTCACGGAAGCAACACCTTGTTCAGGGTAGATGAACAACCATTTCCAATCGAGCGAAACAGCTTCGACCACGATGGTTTTTTCGGTGGATTCGAGCGGTTTGTGTGGATCAAGGGAATGGGAGGTATTCCAGGTGACGATACCCAGTGCAATGATGATGATGCAAGGGATGGTCCAGACCACGATTTCGATCAGATTGGAGTGAGACCAGTCTGGGGTATAGGTTGCTTCAGTATTGGAAGCGCGGTATTTCCAGGCAAACAGGAAGGTCATGAAAATAACCGGAATCACGACGATCAGCATCAGCCCAATCGCGGTGAGAATGAGGTTCTTTTCGCTAACGCCGATCTGACCTTTTGGGTCCATCAGAACCACATCACCACCACAGCCACTCAAAAGACCGGTAGCAATAAGCACGATACCAAGCAGCGGCACCATGCGAAGAAATTTAGTATATGGTTGATTACTCATCTTACGACCTTAACTAGGAATGAGAGGGAGTAGCATGTTTGACCAGGCTGGTTGCAGAATGAGCAGCAACCCATGCACTTAATCGAACATTATATACGATTTGTCACAGATGAATGAAGAAAAGCATTCAATCAACTCTTGATAACGGTCAAGATGCCCCAAGCGAAGGCGAAAATTTAATCGTTTTTTCGTTAATGTTCGGTCTTGACGGTACTTGAGTAGGCCGGATTACCTTTAACTTCGTGCCAAATTATATCAGCATGCACCATGAGAAAGCATGCGATTAAGCATTAAAAAGCCAGACGCAAATAATCACATGAATTTAAATTGTTTTTTCCCGTTTGGTGTACTTATGTAGTCGAGAGCGTGGGCGTGTCAATCTTTTTCTACCCAACTGTAAACATGGCAGGTTATGCGCATTTGCGGCATAATCCTCCGGCCTGTTTTTTTTAGATTGATCTTGCTTCTATGAATGCATCTGAATTACGTGCGACGTTCGCTTTGGGGAGCATTTTTGCGCTGCGCATGCTAGGACTATTTATGATTGTCCCGGTCTTTGCCATTTATGGCCGAGAGTATGCGGGCGCAACGCCTGGTTTGATTGGTCTTGCGGTCGGCGTATATGGTTATTCGCAAGCATTGCTGCAGATCCCGGTCAGTCTCATCGCAGACAAGGTCCCGCGGAAGGCTTTGATCGTGATCGGACTCTTGCTGTTCTCACTCGGTGGTGCCATCGCGGCGTCATCGACCTCGATCTGGGGGGTGATCATCGGTCGTGCGGTGGCGGGCAGTGGTGCGGTGTCGGCGGTGGTGATGGCGCTTCTGGCAGATGTGACGCGTGAGCAGCATCGCAGCAAGGCGATGGCCGCCATGGGCATGAGCATTGGGCTGTCGTTTGTGGTGGCTTTTAGTATTGGGCCATTCCTGACCGAAATCGTTGGCTTGTCTGGACTGTTCTGGGTGACGGCGGTGGCGGGGATATTCGCGATCGGGCTCTTGTTCTTGGTGCCGACACCGTTGCGCTTGCTGACGCAGAATCCGCTGGGTTTTGGTGTGCAGCTCAAATCCGTGCTGGCGATCGGTGATCTGAATCGTCTGCATGTGTCTATCTTTGCTTTACATCTGATTATGACTGCGGCTTTTGTGATGCTACCGCAGGAGTTGATCCAGTATGCGCATATTCCGGTCGATCATCATGGCTGGGTGTATATGCCGCTGCTCTTGATCGGCGCGGCATCGTCGATACCGGCGGTGATCGTGGCTGAAGTTAAGCGTCGCATGCGCCGGATCTTTATCGGCAGTGTGGCGTTGGCTGTACTGTCGCTGGCGGTGCTGACGGTTGGGCAGACGCGCTTTGTATTGATCCTAGGTATAGGGATGTTCTTTATTGCCTTTAACCTGATGGAAGCACTCATCCCGTCGTGGCTCGCTAAACGTGCGCCAGTCTCCTCCAAGGCGACTGCGATGGGTGTGAATGCGTCATGTCAATTTCTGGGGGCCGGCTTGGGTGGCTCTTTGGGTGGTCAGCTGATGACCTATACTACGCCTGCATGGGCATGGGGTATTCTAACGGTATTGGGCGTGCTGTGGCTGATCATCGCACTTGGACTCAAGTCGCCGCCTTATTTGTCCAGTGTATCTGTGCGTCTGCCGGAGTTTTCACCCAATAGCGATGCCGCCAAAGCCGGTATGCAGGACTGGGCGGGTTATCTACTGGCTGTAAAAGGTGTAGAAGATGTCGTGGTCCTGCCGGGTCAGCATGTGGCTTATCTTAAAGTTGACAAGAAAAAACTTGACGATTCGTCGCGTACACAGTTGCACCATTTGCTGGGTCAGCCGATCGGGATCTGATCCGGTCTGCTATACCCGCTTCATGTAATAAGAGTAATACCGAATGAATGACAGCGTAATCGGCGCGCAGATGCCAAACCAGACCATCAATCCTGATCAGGCGTTACTTACCCGCGTGCAGATGGAGGATGGCTGGAAGCAGGCACTGGCCGGTGCATTGACCAGCGACAGCATGGCCGCACTGCGGCAGTTCCTGATGGCGCAGAAACAGCAGAGTCTGACGATTTATCCGCCGAATGGCCTGATTTTTAATGCCTTTAATACGACACCATTGGATCAGGTCAAGGTCGTGATTTTGGGGCAAGACCCTTATCATGGACCGAGTCAAGCGAATGGTCTGGCGTTCTCGGTACAGCGCAGTATTCCGCTACCGCCTTCCTTGAGAAATATTCTGCATGAATTATCCACCGACCTTGGCATCAAGCCTGCCGGTCACGGGGATCTGACACGCTGGGCCCAGCAGGGCGTGCTGCTGCTCAACAGTGTGTTGACCGTGGTTGAAGGACAGCCGACCAGCCATCAGGGGCAGGGCTGGGAGATCTTCACCGATCAAGTGATTAATGTACTCAATGAGCGCACCCAGCGTACTGTGTTTATTCTCTGGGGTGCCTATGCGCAGCGCAAAGGCCAATATATAGACCGCAACCGTCATCTGGTGTTGACCGCAGCGCATCCGTCGCCGCTTGCGGCTAATCGTGGCGGGTTCTTTGGCTGTCGGGTTTTCTCTAAAACCAATCAATACCTGACTCAGCATGGCAAGACGCCGATCGATTGGCGACTGGATTGACTGCGCGTTTACTTTTTTAATTCTTAATCTTGATTCTTGATGTGAGCAGGGACGAACAATGACTATTGAAACACAGCATCCAGAGTTGATCGTCGAGCACTTGGCGAGTGGTTGGCTGATCATTCGGCTTAATCGTCCCAAGGCTCTGCATGCGCTGGATGAGTCGCTGGCCAAGGCAGTGGCTGACGTCTTGATAGCAGCCGAAGTCCATCGTGAGATCAAAGCCGTATGGCTGGACAGCTCGACGCCTAAAGCTTTCTGTGCGGGTGGCGATGTGCGTCAGTTGCGTACGCTCATGCTTGAAGGTAAGCCAGATGAAGCCAAGGCGTTCTTTAAAGAAGAATATATTGCCGATCTGAAACTGCATCAGTTGACCAAGCCCATCGTGACTTGGGGTGAGGGCTACGTGATGGGTGGGGGCATGGGACTCATGATGGGCAGCTCAAGTCGTCTGGTCACACCGTCGTCACGTCTGGCGATGCCAGAGATCACGATTGGCTTATTCCCGGATGTGGGGGGCTCGCGCTTTCTTGCTCAGTCGGGCATCTTCGGGCTGTTTCTAGGGCTGACAGGTGTAATGATCGATGCTGGGGATGCGCATCTGCTGAACTGGGCGACACATCAGATCACCTCCAACAAGGATACCGTGCTTGCGCGTTTGCAGCAGATCGATTGGTCAGCGGCTGAAGATGCTGTCACAGCAGAGCGTCGGATCTCTGATGCATTGGCAGGTTTGCATCAGCCACAAGTCGGGGCACAACTGACACCTCATCTTAAGGCGATTGCTGCGCTGAATCTTGGCAGGGACTTCCTGCAAGACTATCAGGCGCTGACGGCGTTGAGCGAATCGCCGGATCCATGGCTTGCGCAAGCGGGGCAGAATCTTAAAAATGGCTCACCATCCAGTGCGGCGCTGACTTGGCTACTCTGGCAGTGGGCGCGCGAGACATCGCGTCCTTGGGCGCAAGTATTTCACCTTGAGCGTCAGCTTGCTGAATGGAAGATCAGTCATCCAGACTTTAATGAAGGTGTGCGTGCGCGTCTGGTGGATAAAGACAATGCGCCGAAGTGGCAGGTTACTGCTCCTGAATCGTTGGCGCATGCGCTGTGTGGTGTGCCGGTGACGGATGATGCAAGTTGGATGGCGGTGTTGCAGCGCTATCATGTGGTTGGATAAGGAATGGTGGTGGATAGCGTCAGCCCTGTGGAGCAGGTTTTTACTGCTGAAGATGAGCAGTGGATGCGTGCTGCGCTGGCGCAGGCTCAGCTTGCGGCCGAACAGGGTGAAGTGCCGGTCGGTGCGGTGCTGGTGCATGAGGGGCAACTGATCGGACAAGGCTATAATCAGCCCATCACCACCCATGATCCGACGGCGCATGCCGAGGTCAATGCCCTCAGGAATGCTTGTCTGAGACTGCAGAATTATCGGCTTCCAAAAGATACAGTGTTATATGTAACGCTGGAGCCATGCACCCAATGTGTGGGTGCGCTGATCCATGCCCGGGTATCCCGTGTGATCTATGCGGCGGAAGAACCGCGAGCAGGTTCGCTGGTCAGTGCGCGGCAGTTACTGGATAGTGGCTTTTATAATCATAAGTTTAGCTTTGCTGGTGGGCTGCTTGCTGATGAAAGTGCAGCCTTGTTGAAGGCGTTTTTTAAGGCTCGGCGCTAAGCGCTGTACACTATTTTTGATAAGGATTTGTTACATGAAACCGCTAAATGTAGCTGTGTTAACTGTCTCTGATACTCGTGAGCTGGCAACGGATACCTCGGGCCAATATCTGGTGGATGCATTGACGGAAGCAGGTCATCATGTGATTGATCGCCATATTGTGAAAGATGACATTTATCAACTGCGGGCGGTCGTATCGGCGTGGATTGCGTCATCGGATGTGCAGGTCATAATCACGACTGGCGGTACCGGCTTCTCGGGTCGTGACAGTACGCCTGAAGCTTTACAGCCACTATTTGACAAAGAAGTCGAAGGCTTTGGCGAACTTTTCCGACATTATTCTCTGCTTGAGATTGGCACCAGTACTTTGCAGTCCCGGGCGCTGGCTGGAATGGCCAATCGCACGTTAATTTGCTGCGTGCCCGGATCAACAGGTGCCTGCAAGACCGCTTGGACGACGATTCTGTCTTCGCAGCTCAATAGCGATACCAAACCTTGTAATTTCGTTGCCCATGTCAAAGTGGGTGCAGAATAAGCACTATAGCTTGTCGTGGTGCGCGCTTTGCATGTTAGGCTCTGTCATCAACGTTTTGCTGTTTTTGGTTGAATGGCCCAATAACGACGTTTGATGATGTCTGAGCATGACAAGATAAGGATAAGGATATGACCGATCACGATAAGCCGCTTGCATCACAAAATGATCAAACCGGTACTGATAAATCGCATCAGTCAGGCTTTAGATTGCCGTCTCTGGGCTGGCAGATCGTTCTTGGCCTAATCGCTGGGGTGTTAGTCGGCTGGCTCTTTGCTGGGCAAGACTGGATCGGTACTTGGGTTGCGCCTTTAGGCACTGTGTTTTTACGTTTGATCAAGATGATTGTGGTGCCGATTGTCGTAAGTACCCTTGTGGTGGGTGTGGCGGGTACTGGCGATATGAAAGCGCTGGGTCGTTTGGGCGGCAAGACGCTGATTTACTTTGAAGTCATTACCACCTTCGCGATTTTCTTCGGTCTTTGCTTTGCCAATTTCTTTAAGCCCGGCGCCGGGATTGTGCTTGCAGGCCTGAGCAAGACCGATATCTCAAGCTATGTCGCCTCCGAGCAAACCGTGGCCCATCATTCGATGGGTGATACGCTGGTCAATATCGTGCCAACCAATATCGTCGATGCGCTGGTACGTGCAGACATGTTGCAGGTGATTTTTTTTAGCGTCATGCTGGGACTGGGTATTGCATCCTTGGGTGAAAAGGGCAAGCCGCTGGTTAATCTGTTTGAGCTCACGGCTAACAGCATGTTCTGGGTTACGCGTAAGATCATGACTGTGGCGCCGCTTGGTGTATTTGGCCTGATGGCGGTTGCAGTGAGCAGGTTTGGCATAAGTGCTCTGATTCCGCTTGGCAAACTGGTGGGTGTGGTTTATCTCGCCATGTTTACCTTTGTGTTTGTAGTGTTTGGTGTGGTGGCGCGGATCGCGGGTATTCGACTCTTAAGTCTTTTGAAACTTTTGCGCGAAGAGCTAATTCTGGCATATAGTACCGCCACATCTGAGGCGGTGCTGCCGCGCCTGATTGAAAAAATGCATGGCTTTGGTGTGCCCAAGCATATCGTGGGTTTTGTGATTCCTGCGGGTTATTCTTTTAATCTGGATGGCAGTACCTTATACCAGTCGATTGCTGCGCTGTTTCTCGCTCAGTTGTATGGGATTGATCTGTCGCTTGCGCAGCAGGTGACGCTGGTGCTGGTCCTCATGGTGACGAGCAAAGGCATTGCTGGTGTCCCGGGTGTGAGCTTTGTGGTGTTGCTTGCGACTTTAGGCTCGGTGGGCATTCCGGCTGAGGGTTTGGCCTTTATTGCTGGGATCGACCGGGTGATGGATATGGCGCGTACTGCCGTAAATGTCGTGGGTAATGCACTGGCATCGGTCGTGATCAGTCGCTGGGAAGGTCAGTTTCATCCTGACACGACAGGACAAAGGTAGACACCTTGCGAGGCAAGCACTTGCTCATATTGAGGTTAATAGACCCAGCTTTTTCTCATTCGTTTCTTTTATATTAATGCTCTTCAATTTAATTCTTTATATCAATCAAGGATCAGAGAAATGGCCGTCATTACGATTCAACAGCATTTTGATCAATCGCCAGAGCAGGTGTTTGCGATTCTAGGTACGCATGCAGGCCTCGGCGTGTGCTTTGCGCCGCTACAGGTGACCCGTGTGCAGGACTCTGCAGATACACACCATCCGGATGGTGTGGGTTCGGTGCGTAAAATGGGTATAGGCTCTGTGACGCCGCTCTATGAGCAAGTCACTGAATATGAGCCCAACAAATTTGTGGAATATGTGCTGATTGACAACCCGTTGATCAAGCATCATGTGGGCCGTCTGATTTTTACGCCTGCGGGCACCGGGACTTTGTTAAACTATACCATTGAGCTAGAAGGCAAGATCCCGGGTTCGGCTGCCGTGATTCTGGCAGGCTTGAAAGTCGGCATTACGCAAGGGCTGAAAAAGCTGGCAAAAAACCTGTCGGCGGGCTGATATCATTGGGTTGAGATCAGATATAGGCTCAAGCTTAGTCATTGCCAAGCGCTGTCATATGGACGGCGTTTGTTTTTTGATGCCGGAGATTGTGGCATCGTTGATCAGGATAAGTGTGCATCATGACATACGAAGTTTCTCATACACCCAAGGTGATCACGATTGATGGTCCGAGTGGATCAGGTAAAGGCACGCTGGCTGCGCGTCTGGCGCTGCATTATGGTTATCATTTGCTGGATTCAGGTGCCCTGTATCGTTTGCTGGGCCTTGCGGCTGCACAGGACGGTTTGTTTGAGCACCAGTTGTTGAAAACTACGCCTGAGGCACAGCGACATCTGATTGAACTGGCACAGACACTGGATATTCAGTTTATTCCCGGGGATGATCAGCAGTCGATGATTCTGTTGAATGGTGATGATGTCGGGATGCAGATTCGTACCGAACAAGTCGGACACTTTGCCTCACAGGTGGCTGTGATTACGGAAGTGCGTAGCGCATTACTACAACGCCAGCGTGATTTTGCCCGCGCGCCGGGGCTTGTCGCAGATGGGCGCGACATGGGGACGGTGGTGTTTACTGATGCTTTCGCCAAAATTTATTTGACCGCATCTGCTGAGGCACGTGCAGAGCGTCGTGTCAGACAATTGCAAAATATGGACCTTGATGCTAATATAATCGATATTTTATCGGATCTTCAGGCACGTGACCGCCGTGATATGGAGCGTGAGGTTGCGCCCTTGAAACCGGCTGCGGATGCCTACATTGTAGACAGCTCCGCATTGGGCATTGACGATGTCTTGATGCAGTTGATTGCTTATGTTGATAGTCGTCTGAATGTAGGCGCATGATCAATATTTTTTATAATCAATTGATTAGGCTTTGCTTGAAGTCGAGTGATTAAAAGGTTGACTTCCAATTTACAGGTTAAGTTGGAGGCTTTGTGCTTTGTCGGATTCCTGCAATCCTTAAGGGCATAGGTAACACATATAGAGTTTTAAACGTTTTTTTACAGTCGGTTGCAGATACGGTCAGTCGTCTTGCAAGAGGTGAGTTGTCTGTGTCCGGCTTTATCCGATCCGCTGCAGTTTGACCCTGTGCGGCTATACTTTAACAGGTTATAACATGATGGAATCTTTTGCCGCCCTATTTGAAGAGAGCCTTAAGGGCAAAGGCTTGGATGTTGAAAAGGGCGCTGTGATTCAAGGCACCGTGGTCAATATCGACAGTGACTGGGTTACTGTCGATACTGGCCTGAAATCCGAAGGTGTCGTACCACGTGAAGAGTTCTTGAGCGAAGCACGTGAACTCGAAGTTGCTGTTGGTGACCTTGTTGACGTGGTTGTCGAAGCACTCGATAACGGCATGGGTCAAACTATGCTGTCGCGTGAAAAAGCAAAACGCGTTGAAACCTGGACCAAACTGGAGCGTCTGTTCGATGCTCAGGAAATCGTTACCGGTATCATCTCTGGTAAGGTTAAAGGCGGTTTTACTGTCGATATTGGTCCAGTCCGTGCATTCCTGCCGGGTTCGCTGGTGGATACACGTCCTATCCGTGACACGACCCATCTGGAAGGCATTGAACAACAGTTCAAGATCATCAAGCTGGATGCCAAACGCAACAATGTGGTGGTCAGCCGCCGCGCCGTGATGGAAGCAGAAAGCTCTGCTGATCGCGAACAACTGCTGGGTAAACTGGAAGAAGGTCAGACCGTGACCGGCGTGATCAAGAACCTCACCGACTACGGCGCGTTCGTGGATCTGGGTGGTATCGATGGTCTGCTGCACATCACCGACATGGCATGGAAACGCATCAAGCATCCATCCGAAGTGGTCGAAGTGGGTCAGGAAGTTACTGTTAAGGTTCTCAAGTTTGACCGCGAACGTAATCGCGTCAGCCTGGGCCTGAAACAACTGGGTCAAGATCCTTGGATCGCGATCATGAACAACTATCCGAAGGGTTCGATCGTCTCCGCACGCATCACCAACCTGACCGACTATGGTTGCTTCGCTGAGATTGCCGAAGGCGTTGAAGGTCTGGTACACGTCAGCGAAATGGACCATACCAACAAAAACATCCACCCATCCAAGGTCGTTCAGATCGGTGATGAAGTGAATGTCATGGTGCTGGAAGTGGACCAAGAGCGTCGTCGTATTTCTCTGGGTATCAAACAAACCCGTGCTAACCCATGGGATGAATTTGCTAAAGCCCATGAGAAAGGCGAGAAAGTATCCGGTACCATCAAGTCGATCACTGACTTCGGTATCTTCATTGGTCTGGCCGGTGGTATCGATGGTCTGGTTCACCTGTCTGACATTTCCTGGAACGAAGCTGGCGAAGAAGCCATCCGTCGTTACAAGAAAGGCGACACCGTGGATGCAGTCATCCTGTCTGTAGACGCTGAAGGCAACCGTATCAGCCTCGGTATGAAACAGTTGAGCAACGATCCATTCAACGAATTCACCACTAACAATGACCGTGGTTCGGTCGTTAAAGGCACCATCAAAGCTGTTGATGCCAAGGGTGCAACCGTTGATCTGGGTAACGATATCGAAGGCGTGCTTAAAGCCTCCGAAATCAACCGTGACCGTGTAGAGGATGCCACCAAGCATCTGACTGTCGGTCAGGAAGTTGAAGCCAAGATCATCAACGTGGATCGCAAAGCGCGTACCATCAACCTGTCGATCAAAGCCAAAGACGAAGCCGAAGACCGTGAGGCGATCAATAACCTCAAGGCAGCTGCTGCTGAAGGCAATGGTCCTCGTACTATCGGTGACCTGATTAAGGCGCAAATGAAGTAATCTGTATTCAGGATAAATTTTAGTGTTGCCCTGAGTAAATAAAGCCGCCCTTTGGGGTGGCTTTTTATTTGAGTTATTATGAGTTGAAGTATTAAGGGAAAACCTTGTAACTTTGCTACAGTATTGTATCTTCAGGGTATTAAAGACTGGACTCAAATAAGTCTAGATGTTATGTTGTTGCTTATATAGCACGCGATTGTTTTTATTGAGCAATAGTCAATTTCTTATTATTACAACACAACATTCGCCCATTTTGAGATTATCCGGATAGCGATGGGCTTATAGGAGTGAAACTGAGATGACCACAGGATTAAATAAATCAGATATTATTGGTCGTATGGCGAGTCAATATCACCATCTTTCCGAACCTGTAATTGAAGATGCCGTCAAAGTCATGATTGAGCAAATGGTTGAGACGCTATCGGATGGCAATCGGATTGAGATACGTGGTTTTGGTAGTTTTGCCTTACACCACCGGGCGGCACGCGCTGGACGTAACCCGAAGACGGGTGAGTCCGTATCGGTTGAGGCCAAATCTGTACCGCATTTTAAACCGGGCAAAGCACTGCGAGATGCAGTGAATGCTGAGAAAAAATAAATCAATTCAGATTGATGTATAGGCTTAAGAGAAAACGTAATACGGTCATATCATTTGAAATGATCGATGGTTAGGTGTTTATTTTGCTCAAAATGTTTTAAGCCTGAGCTTAAAAGCATGTAAGCAATCTGCGATATATTAAGGAGGGTATGACCGTGCGTTTTCTGTTAATGCTGCTGTTATTTATATTGTTTGGTTATTCTCTGGCATTAGTATTTACAAATCATGCAGATACGCCGGTTGATCTGTTATTTGCAGTCGTACCTGCCATGAACCTTGGATTGATCTTGGTCATTACTCTGGGTTTGGGTATTGTTGTAGGATTGTTGTTGGGTGTGCTGGTTTTCAGAGTGGTTCAGAATGGTTGGGAAATCAAGCGTCTCAAGAAAGAATTGGATGTGGTACGAGCGCGCCATATTCAGGCTGCAGCTGCGGCAGCCGCCGCGACGGCAGCCGCTTCGACGGTAATCCCATCCGTAGCAAATGCGAGTGAACAGCCTCCTACAGCAAGTCAATGACAGATCAGCGATTGAGATCAAAGAGGCCGGGCAATATGCTCGGCCTCTTTGTATGAATTCATTTTGGAATTGTCTTATCTCCCGCCTAAGCGGCCAAATAACCGTTACAATATGTCAAAGCATGAAGAGAGAAGGTATACATTGTGAGTGTGATCGTTGCTCTGGATACGTCAACCCTAGCTGCAGCGCTGGCGCTAGCAGATCAACTGGACCCGGCGCTGTGCCGTGTCAAGGTGGGTAAAGAGCTGTTTACGTCTGCGGGCCCTACTGTAGTTCGTGCTTTGCATGATCGCGGATTTGAGATTTTTCTAGACCTGAAATTCCACGATATCCCCAATACCACAGCGCAAGCAGTGCTGGCGGCGGCAGACATGGGGGTGTGGATGGTCAATGTGCATGCCAGTGGTGGTCGAGAGATGATGCGGACCGCGGTGTCTCGACTGCAGCAAGGTGGCTACAAGACCCATTTGATCGGAGTTACGGTCTTGACCTCGATGACCAGCGATGATCTGGCTGAAATTGGAATTGCTGAGTTGCCAGATGTACATGTATTGCGTTTGGCTCGTCTTGCTCAGGAGTCAGGTTTAGCTGGTGTTGTTTGCTCTGCGCAAGAAGCGGCAGTCTTGCGTTCGGCTTTAGGTGATGATTTCTTGCTGGTGACACCGGGTATACGTCCGCTTGGCAGTGATGCTGGAGATCAAAAGCGGATAGTAACCCCTGTAGACGCTATGCGAGCTGGTGTGAGTCATATGGTGATCGGACGTCCCATTACTCAGGCTGCGTCGCCTAAACAGGCGTTGCAAGAGATTTTGGGTAGTATTCAAGCGATATAAGACTTCTTGAGCAAATAAAAATGAGGCGTAAGCCTCATTTTTATTTGCTGATAGATGACTCTATTTTAATCAAACTATTTCAGGGCAAAGTCAACGCGGTTTGGCGTTCCTTTGTCCGTAATGCCGTCGGTCGTCAGCTTGGGAGCAACGAGGAATAGGCGATCCGATGTGATTTGGTCATGAGTTTCCAGATACTGGCGTACAGCCTCGGCCCGACGGTTGGCGAGCGCGCTGAGCGCATCCTGATTGACTGGCGTGTTGGCTTTGATCAGCTTTTCCATTTCAGCAGTCGGTAAAGATTTGGATAGCCCGATAAAGTTCTTCGGCTTATCAAAATGGCTGGCGCTATATAGCTTGCTCATATATTTGTCTTTATCTGCCTGAGTGATGCTGATATTGTCAGGATTGCTGTCTACGCCCAGATTGACGGAGTCTTTGTTCTTCAGTGCATTGATTTTGCTATCGATGATCAGTTCACGGATACCGTCTGCATCAGATACTGGATCAACGCGACCGATCAGATCCATTTTGAGTGCAGGGCGCTCAGTCAGGGCTTTCGCGATGGTATCCAGTTTCTTTTGAGCATCGGCAGTCAGTGTGGCTGATCCGGTAGGGAATTCTGCATAGCCTAACTCGTCACCACCGCCAAACATGGAGCCGATCAGGGCAAATGGTGAAGTGACTGCCTTAGTAATCAGATTGATAAAAACTTTCAAAATGACGCCACCCACCGAGAACTGTGGATCAGAGAGCGAGCCTGAGATTGGCAGATTGATGTCAATCTGGCCGTGACGGTCTTTGAGCAGTGCGACAGCTAGCCGAACGGGGAGTTTGGTTGCTGTAGGACTGTCTATGTGATCGCCAAAGGTCAACTGATCGATATTGATATGATTTTGTGCCAGCAGTTGATCTTTTTCGATGTGATAAGTGACGTCCATCGAGAGTTTACCTTTATCGATGGCGTAGCCTGCGTATTTGGCTGAATAAGGCGTGAGCTTGGGGAGATCAACGCCAGATGCACTGGCTTTGATGTCCAGAAACATCGGTTTAAACAATGGATTGAGTGAACCTGAGACATACACGGGTGCATCACTATCCAGTTTACCAGTCAGATCGAGCGGAGCCGGTGCAGGTTTATCCGATGAAATGGCGCCAATAGAACCGTTTACACTGGTGACATTCGCACTGTAGTGTGGCTTTACGAAGTTGTCGGTGTAATTGATATTACCGCGTTTAAGCGTGACTTTGCCGATACTTATACTTGGATTCGGCGCATTGGTATTTGGTGTGACAGCAGGGGGAGAGGCTGCTGATGCAGTGGTTTGTGGAGTGCTTGTGGCAGGAGTGGATGCAGTCGTATCAGCTGGAGGTTTTCCATTGAGCGATATCGAAGGACCTGCTTGAGTCAGCGAGGTAGGCTTAGCATCTCCCGAATGGTCGCTGGCGATGATGTCCTCCAGATTTAGTTTGCCCTGCTCAGATAGGATGAGACGGGCGTAGAAATCGCTCAGATCGATTTGTCCGAGTTTCACGATGGGTTTGCTACCACCGATATCGACATTGATACCGCCGATATTCAAAGCTTTCCATTTCACAAAGTCATCGGAGGTGGCTTTGTCCAGTGTGCGGATGTTGCTGAGTGCAACCAAACCGCTGTAATTAACATGCAGCTTTTGGTTTCTGATTGGTGGAGTAAGCAGCAGCTTGCCTTTGACCGTGCCCTGGCCTGATGCGATGGCGAAGTTCAGATAAGGACTGTAATAAGGCTGTACGGCGACCAGAGGCAGATTTTGACTGTCTATATTCAGCGTCACGGATTTTAGGCCGCCAGCAACGGTGCCATTGACACCCACTTTGCCGCTTTTATTGATTAAGGTCTTTAGGTCGATCTGGATCGGCTGATCAAGCTTACTGCTGATATGGCTTGCGGTCAGGCTTAGTTGGTCGGCATTCAGTTGTACTGCAGGTGTCATCGATTGGTCAGTAAAGCCGACATGGCTGTTGCTGACGGCAACTTGATTGATCAGTGCTGTCCAGTCGTTATTAGCGCCAGCGGGCGTGGGTTTCGTTTTGCCTTGTGCTTGAGTTTGTTGATATTTGCTGGACTGGACGAGGAATTGCTGCAGGTTAATTGCACCCTTGGCATCGCGCAGGACTTGGGTCTGGATGCCATTGACCAGCACATTCCCGATCTCGACATGGTGTGCCGCGGTATTCAGGTGTGTGTTCTCGATTTGAATTTGTTTGACTGCGAGCTGTGGGACGTTGCCTTGCGCCTTAGTTGCCTGTGCTTTGAGGTCATCAATGGAGAGACTGGTCAGATTCACGTCAATGGCTTGTTTCTGGATATCCAGTTGACTGGTTATAGATAACTGACCATTGATGGTGGCGTTGAGCGAGCGGTTCAGATAGGGCTGAAATTGCGCCAGTGCCAGTCCGCTGACCGTGGCCTGACCTGTGACGGCGGCTTCGAGTGGATCAACCTTGCCGCTGAAGTGAATATGATTCAGCTGCTCATCACCGATATTGAGCGTCACTTCTGCGGGTGGGGCTTTGGGGGCGACGGTCAGATGCTCGGTATCAAGAACAATATGATTCAGCGTCAAATTGGCGGTCGGAGATGCAAAAGCCGCATCCTGCCAGTGCGCGATACCGTCGTAGATCTTGAGGTGATCAACGATGATGATGGGAGTGGTTGCTTTAGCTTCAGTAGCTGCTTTGTTTTCCGAAGCGGCTTTCGCATCAGCAGTAGATTTGTTGGTCTCGCTAGGTTCTTTCGCAGTCTTGCTTGCTAGGTGTGACCGGCCCAGTAAGGCCCAGTTCAGTTGACCCTGAGCATCCATGCTAGCCCAGACTTCGGGCTGATTGACTTCCAGTTGTTGTAGGGTGGTATCGCCATTCAGCAGATTTATTTTTTTGATCTGGGCAGTGATGCGCTGTGCTTTGGCGAGCGGCGTAGATTTACTGTCGGTCAGATCGATCTGATCCAGACGCACAAGGCCAGAGAGCTGGATCTCGGGCTGCTTGCCGTTGCGGTTGAAATTCAGATCCAGTTTTGTAGTCAGATCGCCGCTATTAATGGCAATCGGGAGTGCGACAGGAGAGAACGGTATATAATTGGCGACACGCAACTGGTCGATATCCAGTGCGAGCGTGGTGTCCAGTGCTTTACTAAAAGGCTTAGCGCGGCCTTTTAGGTTAAACGGTGTGCCGTTGATCAGTGCAGATAAATGCGGTTGAACAAAGACATCGACATCAACGGGGAAATTGGAAATAAAGGGGATGCCAATATTTAATTTCTGTACATTTACATCTTTGTGTGTAACCAGATCATGAAAGTCGATGCTACCGTTGACCAGTTGAATGTTGGATAGGGAAAACTGTATGGGCTTGCTGTTTTTAGGCGATGGTGGCATGGCCTGTAGCTTGTCCAGAATATCCGAAAAGTCATAGCGCCCAATCCCTTGAGTGTTAACGCGTGTCAGATGTACCGTGGGATTGATCAATTGAATCTGATTGACGACGGGTGCCAGATGCCATAAGGATGACCACGATGTCTCAAGGAGCAGGGTATCGGCCGACAGCGCAGGATGAATGCGATCAGGCTGGTAGAGGGTGAATCCCGATACGGTGAGTTTGAAAATAAAAGGATTAAAATGAATCTGTTGAATCGTTGCCTTGCGACCGAGTTGTTTTTCGATTTGCTGTTCAGCGATGTGCTTTGCGAGCGGTGGCACGGCAATCCAACTAATCAATGCCAGAATCAGGAGGGTAGTGATGCCAATCAGCGTCCAGCGAGCCAGTCGGGTAAGCCATGAAGGAAGGCTGATCGCAATCATTATAAGAATGTCCTGACATCGGGGATTTAGTTGAAAGTATGCCGTTTTCCGATTAAGGATTCTTTATGTAAATTGTTGTAATCCTTTCTGGTCATACAGTGAATATATGAAGTGGAGCACAGTCTGGCAATAGCGTTGCGTGGGATATGTGTTATATCAGGCCTAGAAAGCAAAAAACGCCCGATAGAGGGCGTTTTTAAACTATGACTTCAGGTAAAGCCTAACGCGGCATGTGCCGCGTAAGGCTTATTTTGCCAGCGCTTTGATATGCGCGTTAAGACGGCTCTTGTGACGTGCTGCTTTATTCTTGTGAATAATGCCTTTGTCCGCGATACGGTCGATCACAGGCACAGCTTGCTTGTAGGCTTCAGTTGCAGTGGTGTATTCACCGGTTGCAATCGCATTGACTACTTTCTTGATGTAGGTACGAACCATCGAACGCAGGCTGGCGTTGTGTTGACGTTGTTTCACGTTTTGACGTGCACGTTTACGAGCTTGGGCTGAATTGGCCACTCAAGCGACTCCTTTAAATGGGTTTATTGATCTAGACCATCGCATTTGATATCGGACAGACGGATCATAGTGCCCATGGACCAAATGTACGGATCAAAATAAGGCGCGAATTATCCCTTGTTATGATGATAAAATCAAGGGGAAAATGATACGGAATGCACTGGACGCAGGCAGTAGGATATCTCATGATGGGGGTTTTGTAAAAAGTGGCTTCTGAATCGTGCCGACAGTGGGCATGCATACTTTGGTTTTAACTGGATGGCGTCAGGTGCCGACCGCAGTTCACACGATCATCGAAATCAGGGTAGGACGACATGGATCATATCGAAAAGCAAGAGTCGATCAATGAACAACAGCAGGATGGAAGTCTGAATGAGGCGGGTAAGCCCGTCGCGATCGTAATTGGCGCGACCGGTCTCGTGGGGCGTGAGCTGGTATTACAACTTCTGTATAGCGGATACTATACCCGTGTGTATATCGTGGTACGTAAACCATTTGAATTGCTGCCCTGTTTCACCCTGACTGACCCTGAGGCGTGCGCAGAGGCCAAAGTCGTCTGGGTTACAGTGCCGGATTTCGCGGATTTAAAGCAGGCTTTGGCTACCTACGATCTGACGGGTGCGGATGCGTTTAGTGCCTTGGGTACGACCCAGAAAATCGCAGGCAGTAAAGAGGCTTTTTATACCGTCGATCATGATTACAATCTCGCTTTTGCCGAGATCACCTATCAGCAGGGTGCTCGGCATTATCTCTTGGTATCGGCCATGGGTGCCGATCCGTACTCATTTATCTTCTATAATAAAGTCAAGGGCCGTCTCGAGGTCGATGTGCAGCAGATAGGCTTTAAAAGGGTGTCGATCTTCAGACCGTCACTTTTGATCGGTGCACGTCCACAGGAAAAGCGCCTTGCCGAAGAAATCGGTCAGGGTGCATTTAAGATCATACGCCACCTGATGCCTGCCCGACTGCAGATTCGTCCGATTGAGGCCAAGCGGGTAGCACAGGCCATGAGTCAGGTCGCGCTGATCAAATCCACTGCGTTTTCGGCATCGATTCATCAGATCGCCGAACAGATGGGGACCAAGGAACATCCGACGGCTCAGGTCCAGTTTTATGCCAATCGCGACATGCTGGCTGCAACATTAAAAGATCCCCGTCAGAAGGCTATTTAAGTGCGGGCCTTTGTATGATTTAGGCGGTAACTGATGTATTTGATCTTTGTTTTATTGTTTAAGGAGTATCTTCGATGAGTAACACCCCTGTCGCATTTGTCACCTGTGATCTCTTGGATGACCATCCGGATGCGCAGGTCTGCAGCCCGTCGATTGATGGTAAGTCTTTCCGCAATTTCGGTGGACGCAAAGCCTTTGGCGGTCAGGTCGTGACCGTAAAGTGCTTTGAAGATAACTCTCGCGTCAAAGAGCTGCTGGCAACCGAAGGTGCAGGCAAAGTGCTGGTGGTGGATGGTGGTGCTTCCATGCGCTGTGCTTTACTGGGTGATTTGATTGGTGAGAGTGCGGTAAAAAATCACTGGGCGGGCGTCATCGTCTATGGATGTGTGCGCGACGTCGATGCACTGGCGACGCTTGATCTGGGTGTACAGGCGCTGGCAGCGATCCCGCAGAAGAGCAACCGTAAAGGTCTGGGCGAGACCGAAGTCACTCTGCACTTTGGTGGTCTGACCATCCGCTCGGGTGCGTATATCTATGCGGATAATAACGGCATTCTGGTATCCGATACGGCGCTGATTGACCTTTAATTGTTTGTGCTACCTGATTCTTGAGGGGTAGTGCGTTTTGTTTTATTGACCGTGGGGAATACAACATGCTCGTTGAGCACATCAAGCATCAGGCCAAAGTTCTACAATCCGTTGCCAGTACTATTCTGCAAGGTGGACGTGGCGTCAGTGGCACGCCGACACCGAATCAGCCAGCACAACCACTGCAAGTTTACGATATTGAAGGTTCACCCTTCTGCCGTCGCGTACGCGAAGTGATGACCACACTGAATCTAGATTATGAAGTCTATCCGTGCCCTAAGAACGGCACGCGCTATCGCCCGGTTGCGGCAAAGATCATTGAAGGGCTGGGTGGCAAGCTGCAATTTCCGCTTCTGGTCGATCAAAACAGCGGTAAGGCCATTCAGGAGTCGCAAGACATCGTGGACTACTTGTTTGCGACCTACGGCAAAACTGGCCGCACCCCCAAGAAATGGCAGAATCTGCCCAAGACGCCGATCCGAGAGTTGCTCGTGACTGGGGCCAGCCTGCTGCGGGGTATTCAGGTTGATATAGACCGCAAGGATGCGCCGGAGCAGTTGCTGGAGCTGTGGGGCTTTGATGCGAGCCCTTATACACGTCTGGTGCGCGAGCGTCTGTGTGAGCTTGAAATCGCCTTCATTTTTCATAATGTCGCTAAAGAGCGCTGGCAGGATATGGGACCTGCAGTCCTGCGTCTGAAACCAGGTCGATACATTCCGCTACCGGGCGGAAAGCGTGAGCATCTGCTGCCAATCATGCATGATAAGATGCAGGTGCCTTATCTTGTTGATCCGAATACCGGTGTGGAGATGTTTGAATCTGAAGCGGTCCTGCATTATCTGAATCGTCAGTATGGTGCAAAATAAATATCGCATCATTCCGATTAAATGTTGAGCAATACGCTTGTGCTGGATTTGAGTTTTAGAGATCAGACTCCATGAAGGTGTGAGTGACCTTAAAAAACAGGCCGCAGGTGCCTGTTTTTTGCATATGACTGTGCTGAGTGTGATGTGATCATGCTAACAAGTGAGATGCTGGTCAGATTCTGCGGTTATTTTGCATACCTGTGACCAAGAGCACTTTTAACTGTAAACATTTTTGTATAGAGTCACAGCCTTATATTTTGTATAAAGTCCGCAGGATTTACGGGTTTTTAAATTTTTAGTTGAAGTTATACCTCTAGAGTTGATCGTCAATGTTAGCAAGTCTTCTGGGTGGCATGTTTGGCACCAAAAATGAACGTGAACTGAAACGGATGCGCAAGATCGTTGATGCCGTCAATGGCTTTGAGCCTGCGATCTCGGCCTTGAGCGATGAGCAGATCAAGGAGAAGACTGCAGAGTTCAAGCAACGTTATCAGGCCGGTGAGACGCTGGATAAGCTGTTGCCCGAAGCCTTTGCCGTCTGTCGCGAGGCCAGTAAGCGTTCCTTGGGTATGCGCCACTATGACGTGCAGCTCATCGGCGGTATCACGCTGCATGAAGGTCGTATCGCTGAGATGCGTACTGGTGAAGGGAAGACCCTTATGGGGACGCTGGCCTGTTACCTGAATGCCATCAGTGATGAAGGTGTCCACGTCATTACCGTCAACGACTATTTGGCAGCACGTGACGCCGAGCTGAACCGTCCGCTCTTTGAGTTCCTAGGTCTGACCGTCGGTGTGATCCGCTCGATGCAGTCGCCGGATGAGAAAGCCGCCGCCTATCAGGCTGACATCACCTATGGTACTAACAACGAATTCGGCTTTGACTATCTGCGCGACAATATGGTGTTCTCACCGGAAGAAAAGAAGCAACGTGGTCTGAACTTCGCCATCATCGACGAAGTGGACTCGATCCTGATCGACGAAGCGCGTACTCCACTGATCATCTCGGGTCAGAGTGATGATTCATCCAAACTGTACGAGCAGATCAATCGTCTGGTGCCTGAGCTGACCCGTCAGAAAGAAGAGAAGATTCCGGATGGCGGTCATTTCTGGATTGATGAAAAACAACGCAGTATCGAGATCACCGAGGACGGCTATGAATATGTCGAGCGTCGCCTGATCGACTTTGGCTTGCTTGAAGAGGGTGAAAGTCTCTATTCGCCAAGCAAGCTGAATCTGGTACACCATATCAATGCCGCGTTGCGTGCACACAATCTCTTCCAGCGTGATGTGCACTATATCGTGCATGAAGGCGAGATCATCATCGTCGATGAGCACACCGGCCGTACCATGCCGGGTCGTCGCTGGTCCGAGGGTCTACATCAGGCTGCCGAAGCCAAAGAAGGTGTGACCATCCAGAACGAAAACCAGACACTCGCGACCACAACCTTCCAGAACTATTTCCGTCTCTATCATAAGCTGGGCGGTATGACTGGTACGGCAGATACCGAAGCGACTGAATTCAGCCAGATCTATGGTCTGGATGTCGTGGTGATCCCGACGCATCGTCCGATGATCCGTAACGACATGAATGATCTGATTTTCCTCACTAAAGCTGGCAAATACAATGCCATCATCGAGGAAATCAAGCGCATACAAGGGATCGGTGCGCCTGTGCTGGTCGGTACCGCGACTATTGAGGCCAGTGAACTGCTGTCGCGTCTCTTGACTCAGGCTGGCATTCGCCATGAAGTCCTGAACGCCAAGCAACATGAGCGTGAAGCCTACATTATTGCTCAGGCGGGTAGTCCGGGTGCTGTCACCATTGCCACCAACATGGCTGGTCGTGGTACGGATATTCTGCTCGGCGGTAACTGGAAAGTGGAGTTGGAATCCATTCCTAACTACACCGATGCTGATGCCGAGCGCCTGCGTGCAGAGTGGGAAGTCAAGCATCAGGCTGTGATCGCGGCGGGTGGTCTGCATATCGTCGGTTCCGAGCGTCATGAGTCGCGTCGTATCGACAACCAACTGCGTGGTCGCGCAGGTCGTCAGGGCGATCCGGGTGTATCGCGTTTCTATCTGTCGCTCGAAGACGATCTGATGCGCATCTTCGCTGGTGATCGCGTCGTTAACATGATGCGCGCGATGGGCCTCAAAGACGACGAAGCCATCGAACACAAGATGGTCAACCGCTCGATCGAGAATGCCCAGCGCAAGGTCGAAGCACGTAACTTTGATATTCGTAAGAATCTGCTGAAATACGATGACGTCGCCAACGAACAGCGTAAGATCATCTATAGCCAGCGTGATGATATCCTCTATGAAGCCAGTATCCATCAGGGCATCGTGGCGATGCATGACGATGTGATCAATGGTCTGATCGATACCTATATCCCGCCACAAAGTATTGATGAGCAGTGGAAAATCCCTGAGCTTGAGCAGGCACTGCTGACTGAGTTTGGCGTAGAGGCACCTATACAGGCTTGGCTGGATGCAGACCGCCGTCTGGACGAAGAGGGTCTGCGCGAGAAGATCGTCGAAGCGGCTGTCGCGCATTATGAAACACGTCGCGTACAGATGGGCGATGAGACAGCCAACATGCTGGAGCGTCATTTCATGCTGCAGTCGCTCGACCGTCACTGGAAAGAGCATCTGGCTGCGATGGACTATCTGCGTCAGGGTATTCATCTGCGTGGCTATGCGCAGAAGAACCCAGAGCAGGAATACAAGCGCGAAGCTTTTGCACTGTTCCAGAATATGCTGGCCGCGATCAAGTCCGAAGTGGTACAGGATCTGTCGCGTATGCATGTACCGACCGCTGAAGAGCTGGCTGCGATGGAAGCCCAGCAGCAGCGTGAAGCGGAGTCGATGCATCTGCAATTCCAGCATTCCGAGATGGATGGCCTCACAGGTGAAGTGTCGCAAGATCCGGATCTGGACGCCATCAATCAGGCCGATCTGCGTCTGAATGGCAGCATGCGTCCGGTTGATCCGTATGCAGGTCAGAACATCGGTCGCAATGCGCCATGTCCGTGTGGGTCGGGCAAGAAATACAAACAATGCCACGGCGCATTGGGCTGATTTGAGGTGATATAAAAAACGGACGAAAGTCCGTTTTTTTGTTTTGATTATGTCTTGCTGGATCGAGGATAGCGAATAATGAGAATGCGTTTGAGTATTTTGATTTTAATCACTATAGCGCTGATGTCTGTTCAGGTGCAGGCGGATTCTGAGTGTGGATGGGATTCTGTCAAATTAAGATCTATCGAACATGTCTATCTCTTACCTCCCGAGGTGCTGGAGATATTGCATCATTCAACGGGCCCGCGCATTGCAGATGTAGGTGAGCCCTATAATAGTAGTGATCTCGTTTATGAGTCGTTACCACGAACACAATTTTTAAGTGGGTATGTGTCGGATAAGTGTGCTGTTGTCAATCTGGCATATGGTGGTCGTGCTAGTTATAAAAAAGCAATGATCTTTGAGAAAACTGAACATGGTTGGCAACAAGCTGACAGTAGCTGGGGTGAATACAAATTAAGACCAAGAATCCCGGTTCGCCTAGACTCTCATCCGTCTTAATCGTAGATCAATTTGCCTTTCATCCAGTATCACCATTTCCCTGCGAAATATTGAACATTGCCTCGTCTACCTGCCGATATGCCGTTATCTGATTAACTTTTGATGCGTTTTCAAGTAAGATTCAGCGACTAGGATTTGCCTGATGATATCGTACGGATATTGACCATTTTGCGGGCATATTTACAGCGCTATCATCCGTTTTTTGCTGCTTTGCTGTCGTCGTCATGACATCAGCCACAGTACGCATGCAGCCTATCGATTCATTCTGACATTCTACTGATTTATTTAACATCAGCCTGATAAGGACAAAACCATGCTAGAAGCCTACCGCCAACACGTCGCCGAACGTGCCCTACTGGGTGTCCCACCAAAACCGCTGGACGAAAACCAGACTGCAGAGCTGGTTGCACTGCTCAAAAACCCACCTGCCGGTGAAGAAGCATTTCTGGTTGATCTGCTGGAAAACCGTGTACCAGCCGGTGTAGACCAAGCTGCTTATGTTAAAGCAGCGTTCCTGGCGGCTGTTGCCAAAGGCGAAGCAAGCTCCCCACTCGTGACCAAAAAGCGTGCCGTCTACCTGCTGGGCACCATGCTCGGTGGCTACAACGTCGCACCTCTGGTCGACCTGCTAGACAATGCTGAACTGGCTGCTGATGCTGCTGAAGCACTGAAAAAGACCCTGCTGGTATTCGACGCATTCCACGACGTGGCTGACAAAGCCAAAGCTGGTAATGCCAATGCCCAAGCCGTCCTGAAATCGTGGGCTGATGCCGAGTGGTTCACCAGCCGCGCTGATGTCGCTGACGAAATCAAAGTCACCGTGTTCAAAGTCACCGGTGAAACCAACACTGACGACCTGTCACCAGCTCAAGACGCCTGGTCGCGTCCAGACATCCCACTGCATGCCAACGCCATGCTGAAAAACGTGCGTGACGGCATCAACCCTGAAAAACCGGGTGAAGTCGGTCCGATGACCCAGATCAAAGAACTGCTGGCGAAAGGCAACACCGTTGCTTATGTCGGTGACGTGGTCGGTACCGGTTCCAGCCGTAAGTCGGCGACCAACTCCGTACTGTGGTTCTTCGGTCAAGATCTGCCGCACATCCCGAACAAGCGTGACGGTGGTGTATGTCTGGGCAGCAAGATTGCGCCGATTTTCTTCAACACCATGGAAGACGCAGGCGCGCTGCCCGTTGAAATCGACGTCAACGACATGAACATGGGCGACGAAGTTGTACTGAAGATCAACAAAGACACCGCAACCGTAACCGCATACAAGAACGGTCAGCTCATCGCTGAATCGGCTCTGAAAACTCCTGTTCTCTTGGACGAAGTTCGCGCTGGCGGCCGTATCAACCTGATCATCGGTCGTGGTCTGACTGGCAAAGCCCGTGAAGCACTGGGTCTGGCACCATCGACCCTGTTCCGTCATCCACAGCAGCCTGCTGACACTGGCAAAGGCTACACTCAAGCTCAGAAAATGGTTGGCCATGCCTGTGGTCTGCCAGAAGGCAAAGGCGTACGTCCGGGTACCTACTGCGAGCCGAAGATGACCACCGTAGGTTCGCAAGACACCACTGGTCCAATGACCCGTGACGAGCTGAAAGATCTGGCTTGCTTGGGCTTTTCGGCTGACCTCGTCATGCAGTCCTTCTGCCACACTGCCGCTTATCCAAAACCAGTGGACGTGACCACCCACCACACCCTGCCTGACTTCATCATGAACCGTGGCGGTGTATCGCTGCGTCCTGGCGACGGTATCATCCATAGCTGGCTGAACCGCATGCTGCTGCCGGACACGGTCGGTACCGGAGGTGACTCGCACACCCGTTTCCCGATCGGTATTTCGTTCCCCGCCGGTTCCGGTCTGGTGGCGTTCGCGGCTGCGACCGGCGTAATGCCACTCGACATGCCAGAGTCCGTACTGGTTAAGTTCAAGGGCAAAATGCAACCCGGCATCACCCTGCGTGACCTCGTGCATGCCATCCCTTATGTAGCCATCAAAGCCGGTGATCTGACGGTCGAGAAGAAAGGCAAGAAGAACATCTTCAACGGCCGTATCCTCGAGATCGATCTGTCCGAGATGGAAGGTGACCTGACCGTCGAACAAGCATTCGAGCTGTCTGATGCGTCTGCAGAGCGTTCAGCTGCCGGTTGCTCGATCACGCTGTCCGAGAAATCCGTTGCGGAATACTTGACTTCCAACATCACCATGCTGAAGTGGATGATCGCAGAAGGCTACGGCGATGCCCGTACCATGGCCCGCCGTGTTGAAAACATGCAGAAGTGGCTGGCTAACCCAAGCCTGATCAAAGCCGATGCCGATGCCGAATACGCTAAAGTATACGAAATCGATCTGGCTGACATCAAAGAGCCAATCCTGTGCTGCCCGAACGATCCAGATGATGCCAAGCTGCTGTCTGATGTGGCTGGCGACAAGATCGATGAAGTGTTCATCGGTTCCTGTATGACCAACATCGGTCACTTCCGTGCTGCCGGTAAGCTCTTGGACAAAGTCGAAGGTGGTTCGCTGGCGACCCGTCTGTGGCTGGCTCCGCCAACCCGTATGGATCAGCATGAACTGATGGAAGAGGGCTACTACAACATCTACGGTCGTGCCGGTGCGCGTACCGAGATGCCAGGCTGCTCGCTGTGTATGGGTAACCAAGCCCGTGTTGCGCCGAACACGACCTGTGTATCGACGTCGACCCGTAACTTCCCGAACCGTCTGGGTCAGGGTGCCAATGTCTATCTGGCTTCCGCTGAGCTGGCTTCGGTTGCTGCCGTACTGGGTAAACTGCCAACCGTGGCTGAATACCAGAAGTATGCCAACACCATCGACAGCATGTCGGCTGACATCTACAAGTATCTGAACTTTGACAAGATGGCTGAGTACACCGCTCAGGCTGACAAGATCGATACTGCGAAGATCAGCGTGGCTCAGTTGACCTGACCCTCGGTTAATCTTAAAAAAGCCCTGCTCGGATGAGTGGGGCTTTTTTTTGCTTCTATGGGAGGGTGGTGAATAGGTCTATGAAATTATATATTCATGGGTAGAGGTGATAAAAATGTCCAACCCCATTTATTTCTATACCAAAAACGACCCTTACTACGAGCTATCTAATTTCGCGCCATATGGTTTGACTGCGGATGAGGTGTATTGGACGACAGTCGAGCATTATTTTCAGGCACAGAAGTTTCATGATGCCGATTATCGTGAGCGTATACGCCGAGCATTGACACCAAAAGATGCAAAGATCATGGGCCAAAGCCGGGTAGTAGCTCTGCGTGGGGATTGGGATGAGGTCAAGGTCGAGGTGATGCATTTTGCATTACGGCAAAAATTTGCTCGCCCAGAATTGCGTGAATTATTGATCGCAACCGGTGATCGGGCACTCTGCGAGAATTCTCCATCGGACTATTTTTGGGGCATTGGACAAGACGGATCAGGACAGAATATGCTGGGTCAACTGCTGGAATTGGTGCGTCAAGAACTTCAGTGTGCCCATTAAAATGCAACAGCGCGCTAAATTTTGATCATATCGTTTTTTGTGCTTGATGTAGTGCCAATACCATCACGTATTTGCCTATACCCAACTTGGCACATTCTTTGTAAGCTTGGACTGTTTGATCAAATTCACCAAAAACAGATTCACTCAAATCAGAGTCCAGCCATGAAAGCGAAAATTCTCCTCCTGAGCCTGTGTGTCGCCGCTACCACAGGCTCGGCGTTAGCTGTGGAGCCAGCTAACACCGATGCCAAAAGTCCTGATGTCCAAACCCGTGTCAAAGCCTTAAACGACCTGTTGGCCGAACAATGGCAGCACAACCTCGAAAACGCCCCTGAATTTGCGACCACCTTAGGCGATCTGCGCTATAACGACCGCTGGAGCGACTATTCGCTGGCACATGTCGAGAGTGAGCGCCGCGCCTCGGCAGATTTCCTCAAGCGTTTTGAAGCCATCGACACCAGCGGATTTGGCCCAGATGACAGGCTGAACCAGCAGCTCATGGTGCGCCAGCTTAAGGACGGCCTGAAAGGCGTCGAGCTGAAAGTCTATGAGATGCCGTTTGACCAGATGAATGGCGTACAGCTACAACTGCCGGGTTTTGTCAGCTCGATCCCATTTGATAATGTCAAAGAATACGAAGACTACCTCAAGCGTCTGCAAGGCATTCCTTTGGTACTGCAGCAATCGACTGAGGTTGCCAAGCAAGGACTGAAAGACGGCATGATGCCGCCAAAATACCTGCTGGAAAAAGTCGTCACCCAGATCGATAACATCGCCAAACCTGCGGGGATGGACAGTGCCTTTGCCGAGCCATTGAAGCATTTTCCTGCGGGTATCTCTGAAGCCGACCAGAAGCGCCTGAAAGACGCAATCCTGAAAGCCATCGATGAAGATGTCCGTCCGGCTTATGTAAAGCTGGGTCAGTTCGTCGCCAAAGACTATGCGCCGCATGGCCGCAGCCAGCCCGGTATCTGGCAACTGCCGCACGGCGATGAGCTCTATCGCTATGATGTCGAGCAGATGACGACAACCAAAGAAACCCCTGATCGTATCCATGAGTTGGGTCTGCAGGAGGTCAAGCGCATCGAAGCTGAGATGACCGTGATTGCCAAAGGGCAGGGCTACAAAGACCTCGCAAGCTTCCGTGCGGCATTGGATAAAGATCCTAAAGTCCACCCAACCTCGCGCGAAGATATTCTGAACCGCTATCGCGGCTTTATCGAAGGCATGCAGCCTGAGTTACCGAAGCTATTTGGCCTGCTGCCCAAGACCAAGGTCGAAGTCCTGCCAGTTGAAGCTTATCGTGAAAAAGAAGCCCCTGGTGCCGAGTACCATCAGGGTACGCCGGATGGCTCACGTCCCGGTCAGGTATTTGTGAATACAGGTGATTATGCCAGCCGCACGACCATGGGCATCGAGTCCACGGCCTATCATGAGGCGATTCCCGGTCACCACATGCAGATCTCGATTGCGCAGACCTTGCCAGCCTTGCCGCCATTCCGTCAGCAGGCTGAGTACACCGCTTATGTCGAAGGCTGGGCGCTGTATGCAGAGCGTTTAGGTAAGGACATAGGCTTCTATAAAGACCCGCTGTCGGACTACGGTCGCCTATCGGGTGAGCTCCTGCGTGCGGACCGTCTGGTGCTGGATACCGGCGTGCATTACAAGCACTGGACTCGTCAGCAGATGGTGGATTTCTTCCATGCACACTCCAGTGAGGATGAGCCGGACATTCAGGCTGAGACTGATCGTTACATTACGTGGCCGGGTCAGGCACTGGCCTACAAGATGGGTCAGCTCAAGATTCTGGAGCTGCGAAGCCGTGCTCAGAAAGAGCTGGGCAGTGCCTTCGATATTCGTGCATTCCATGACAAGATTCTGGATGGCAGTGCGCTGCCGCTGGATGTGCTTGAAGCGCGGGTGGATAGCTGGATTGCTGATCAGAAGGCACAAGTTAAATAATCCTCATCAAAATCACGATTGGTGTGTAAAATTCTTGGCAACGTTATGAGTAAGTAGCTTTCTATCTCAGAATAGAAGGCTCTTTTTTTAAGGAAAGATAAAATATGAAACGGATGATTTGTCGTAGTCTCGCTACGGTCTGCTTGCTGTTGACCTCAGTAACAACCTTTGCAGAAACAGATATCAAGACGGATCATGCAATGCTTCAGGCGCATGCGCTGGTGGATCGAATGGAGGTATTTGATAGTGATGGCATTGCTTCTTATACCTATATGCATCTGTTTGAGAATATGGGGTTAGATCTGAATAAGGTGCTAACTGCCGTCAAAAAGTTGAATGAAAATCTCAAAGAGATCAATGCTCACTATGCTCAGTTTGATTTGCAGTCACCCCAGTCGCCATTTATGAGTGATGGTAAGTGGTTCATATTTATCCCCTATACGCAGGTGTTAGAGGCTGAGAATCATAAAATGCTTCAGCAAGCATTTTTTATCGGCGTATCCGATGATCAGGGCGAAAATTGGAAGTTTGTTGATGGTATAAATGCGGATAAAGACAGCATTAAACTGATTATTCCGAGTTATTCTGGAGCGCCTTTGCCCGAAATAAAACGACAAATACTAAATTAATTTAATGCTTTACAGGATATTTATTCCGGTCTTATCCATTTCCATTTGTGTGAGCTCTTCGTGTATGCATCTCGAAAAAATCCTCCAATCGCAAGGTTTCGGCAGTCGTAAGCAATGCCGTCTGCTGATTGATCGCGGACAGGTGAGTGTCGATGGGGAGACCTGCCGTGATGGCAAGGTGGATTTTGCGGTCGAGGATTTAGCGTTCTGCGTTTCAGGTAAGTCCTACCAATATCGTGAGCAAGTCTATATCGCTTTGCACAAGCCTGCTGGATTTGAATGTTCGCATCATCCACAACGCTATCGGAGTGTCTTCAGCCTGTTTCCACCTGAGCTCATCGAAAGGGGGTTACAGAGCATCGGGCGACTGGATCAGGATACGACCGGGCTACTGCTGCTGACTGATGATGGCAAGTATCTGCATGCACTAACACACCCGCGCCGCCATGTGCCTAAACGCTATCAGATGATCACCAGTGATCCAGTATCAGAGACCCAGATCAATGCCTTACATGTCGGAGTCGAACTGCACGGCGAGACGGGATTGTTTCAGGCGACTGATTGCAAGTTGTTGGATGAGCATACGTTGTGTTTTACGATTCACCAAGGCGTTTACCATCAGGTCAAGCGCATGGTCGCAGCAGTAGGCAATGCCGTGGAGAGCCTGAGCCGTATCGAGATGGGTGGTCTACACTTGTCAGGCCTGTCGCTTGAGCCCGGCCAATGGTGCTATCTGGATGATCGGCAAAAACAATTAGCCGCCATGTTGGCGGATATCGCTGAATAACCTAAGATGGGATGTATCACTTTTGATCATCTGGAGCAGTCATGCTACCGCGTGTCGTGGTACTCACTGGAGCCGGTATTTCGGCAGAGTCGGGCATACGGACCTTTCGCGCAAGCGACGGCCTGTGGGAGGATCATCGCATCGAGGATGTGGCTAGTCCTGAAGGCTTTGTACGCGATCCCGAGTTGGTACAGCGTTTCTATAATCTGCGCAGACAGCAACTGACCCAGCCCGAGATCCGGCCGAATCCTGCTCATCTCGCGCTGGCACAGCTTGAAGCCGCTTTAGGCGACCGTTTTCTGCTGGTGACACAGAATGTCGATGATCTGCATGAGCGGGCAGGCTCCGAGCGCTTGCTGCATATGCATGGCGAGCTGCTCAAGGTGCGCTGTATGCATACCGAGCAGATATATACTTATACTGGCGAGGTGACTACGGCGACGGTTTGTGCCTGCTGTGGTAAGACGGCGGCACTTAGGCCGCATATCGTCTGGTTTGGCGAGATCCCGCTCTATATGGATGAGATTGAGGAGGCCTTAAGGGCATGTGATGTGTTCTTAAGCATCGGTACAAGCGGACTAGTCTATCCGGCAGCCGGATTTGTAAGGCTTGCGCGCTGGGCTGGCGCGGAGACGGTCGAGATTAACCTTGAGCCTGCATCCAATCACAGTCAGTTTGGTAGTCATCTTTATGGTGAGGCTGGATCAGTTGTTCCAGCTTGGGTGGATGAGTTTCTAGCGAAGCACATCAATTAAGAAGCTCGTCGTTAAAATAAAGCAAAACCGTTGAGCCGTAACGCCAAAAAGCGCGCCTGGTCAAAAAATGGTTGTATTGACAATGGACGCATGAGTTTTCGGTGTATTTAGCCAATGATCGTGCGATTGCGAGCGGGTAATGTCGAATAATATCAGTGCAACTATTGAATCTATGATTCGACGCGATAAGAGATCAATCTATGAATACACAACATCAAGCCCCTCGTGGCAGCAAGCCGGTTGCAACCGCTAAAAAGCGTCATAAAGAGCCGGCACCACCTGCGGTTGATCCGAAAGCCTTGCGTGCCATTATCGAAGGCCGTCGCTCGGTGCGTAAATTCACGGCCAAACCGGTACCGGATGAAGTGCTGAATGACTGTCTGGATTTGGCACTCTTAGCCCCGAATTCAAGTAACTTGCAGCCGTGGGAGTTCGTCGTGGTACGTAACCCCACGATGCGTAAAGCAGTGGCAGAAGCCTGTATGGGGCAGAACGCCGCTAAGACTGCACCGGTTCTCTTGGTCCAGATCGGACGCACCAATAGCTGGCGCAAGAATGCCGAGCGCATCCTGAAGGAGTGGCCGGAAGATAGTATCCCAAAGCAAGTGCGGACCTACTATACCAAGCTGGTGCGCTATCACTTTGCCACAGGACCCTTGAATGCACTGGGCGTCGCCAAACGAGCTGTGAAGGGTGCAGTGGGGATGGTACGTGCCATGCCGCATAGCCATTACAGTCAGTCTGACATTAAGGTCTGGGCTGCCAAGAGCTGCGCTTTAGCCTGTGAAAATTTCATGCTGGCAGCGCGTGCTCATGGCTATGATACCTGTCCGATGGAGGGCTTTGATGAAGTGCGCCTGCGTCAGATTATCCCGATGACGGACGATGCCTTTGTTGTGATGGTGATTGCGATGGGCGAGCGGGATGAGCATGGCGTGTATTATCCGCGCCAGCGCTTTGATCGATCCAGTATGGTGAGAATAATTTGATCAATGGTCTGATCTTGTCTGACATGATAGCTCACCTATCTGATCAGACAGATCAAGCAGATAGCAAATTTTAGCTTGATCAAAAAGGAATTTATGCACGACAGAGTCACGCTGTGGCGACTGTTTGGACGCTATTTGCCTTGTGTGTCTGACAGGAATATGATATTTCTGTTGCACCAATTTCTTGGGCAAGGAGTGCTTCATGTTTCAAAAAACAACAATGACCATGGCGATTGCCGCCGCGACCGTATTACTTACCGCGTGTGGCGGTGGTGGCAGCAATAATGGTGCTGTCGTCGGCAGTAGTGCAAGCACAAGCAGCAATCTGATTGGTAGCCCAACGACCACGGCCTCTCTCAGCGCCGCACAATTTACGACTGGACTGCAAGCATCTGCGACAGGTCAGCAATTGCTGCAGATCGCAGGTACGCCAACCTGTGGTGTGACTGTTAGCCATATCCAATACAACACCATTGGTGGTGCCGGTGAGGCCACGACCTCTGCTGGTGCGGTGATGGTGCCAACGGGCTCAAGCCCAGCATGTTCGGGTGCGCGTCCAGTAGTGCTGTATGCACACGGTACAACGACCAGCAAAAACTTCAATATGGCAGCATTGCTTGACCCAACCAATGATGCTAATGGCGAGACCACGCTTGTTGCTGCAACTTTTGCGGCACAAGGTTATATCGTGATTGCGCCAAACTATGCAGGCTATGACACCTCGACACTGTCCTACCATCCGTATGTAAACTATGCCCAGCAGTCGCAAGAAATGCTGGATGCGCTGAAAGCCGGCCGCATTACACTGGCGGGCAATGCTTCGGTTTCGGACTCCGGAAAGCTGTATGTCACGGGTTATTCTGAGGGTGGCTATGTTGCGATGGCTGCGCTGAAGGCGCTGGATGCTGCACATATTCCGGTAGCTGCTGGTGCGCCGATGTCGGGTCCATATGCGCTTGAGGCCTATGGTGATGCTATTTTCTACGGCAATACGCCAATCGGTGGTACCGTGTTTGCGCCACTTTTGACTACCAGCTATCAAAAAGCCTACGGCAATATTTATAACACCACAACCGATGTATATAATCCAAAGTATGCTGCTGGGATTGATACACTGTTTCCATCCAGCCTATCGCTGACACAGATCTTCACAGCAGGCACGCTGCCACAGACAGCATTGTTCCAAGCTGCCCCAACTGGCAGTGCAACGCTGGATGCGGTATCGCCAGCTTCTGCTCAGTTCTCGTTTGGCTTTGATCCGACCAATTATCTGGTCAGCACGAGCTATCGCGGTGCTTATCTTGCCGATGCTGCCAAAAATCCAGATGGCGTCGTGCCGACTGTGACCAGCAATCCATTACCCGCAGCTTCTCCAGCCAACACCTTACGTCAGGCGTTCAAGCTGAATGATTTGCGTGGTTATATTCCATCCATGCCTGTGCTGATGTGTGGTGGTAATCAGGATCCGACCGTATTCTTTGCACCGAATGCTGAAGTCATGGCAGGTATCTGGGGCAATATGGCAGCGGGTGGTACACCCATTAAATTTGCGCAGCTAGACGTGGATGCCACGACTGCTGCTGCAGCAAAATTCACCAGTGCTGGTCTGGGAGCGACTGCGACTGCGACTATGGGTGCTGCTGCACAACAACTGCAGACAGGCTTTGCTTCTCTGCTGCAGCAAGTACAAACGGCAACCGCGTCCAGTCCATCTGTACAGGCTGCTGCTTCGGCTGCTGGTCAAGCTGCTGCTGCACAGGTGCTGGCTTCTGGTGGTACACAGGCACAGGCACAAGCTGCAGCTACGAGCGCAGCTACCGCTGTGGTTACGGCTGCCGTTACACAGGCAATTGCAACCAGCTATCATGGCACATATGTTCCACCGTTCTGTACCGCTGCTGCCCGTACGTTCTTTCAGCAGTATTGATCGTTATATGACGATGACGATCTAAAGCTGATCGATCTTCTGACGGCGACATCTTGGTGATGTCGCCGTTTTGTTTAAGGCTATGGTAGAGTGAGCCTTTATGACCGCGAGGATGGTCGGAATAATTTAACCATGCGTTTTTTTCACACTTCGGACTGGCATTTAGGTCAGAGCCTTTACGGTCAATCGCGTGAATACGAACACGCCGCTTTTTTGTCTTGGCTACTTGATCAGATCAGTCTGCATCGTCCAGATGCCCTGCTGATCGCAGGGGATGTCTTTGATACGGTGAATCCACCGATCAGTGCACAAGAACAGCTTTATCAATTCCTCGCTGATGCGCATATCCGTCTGCCATCCTTACAAATCATTATGATTGCAGGCAATCATGATTCGGGCAGTCGTATTGAGCTGCCTGCACCGCTCTTGTCTGCGCTCAATACCCATGTGATCGGTAAAATTCGCTGGCAGAACCGACAGATCGATCTGGATGGTCTGCTGATTCCGATTCGCGTCAGCCATTCCTCTCTTCGCTCTCAGACAGATCTGCTCACACCGGCTGCGGATGGATGGTGTCTGGCATTGCCGTATTTAAGGCCTGCTGAAATCACGGCAACCGGCCTTGGCGAAGGCGATGTGATGAGGGCGACCCAACAGGTCTATGAAGATCTGATTGACCGGGCGCTTGCGCGTGCGGATGGACAGCCCGTCATCCTGATGACGCATGCGCATCTAATGGGCGGACAGATGACAGAGGATTCGGAGCGCAATATCGTGATCGGTACGGTCGAGGCGCTATCGACTGCGCTTTTTCCGGCATCGCTTGTTTATGTAGCGCTTGGGCATCTGCATCGGCCACAGCAGGTGGGTAGTACGCATATTCGATATTCTGGTGCACCGATTCCACTGTCGTTCAGCGAGCAGCATTATCCACATCAAATCCTGTATGTCAGCCTCATCGAAGGGGAACTACCTCAAATTGAGCCGCTCTTAGTCCCTAGATGCGTGGAAATACGCCGGATGAGTGGTGAACTGGCCGAGGTATTGGCGCAGATCCGGGCTCTGAATCTGCCAGTAGTTGCACTTGAGGCGCAGCCCTTGCTGGAGGTGACTGTTTATCCTGATGTGCAGGGGCCATTCCCGCCAGATTTGCGTCATCAGATCGAGACGGCTTTACCTGTAGATGCCGTCAGGTTGGTGCGTGTGCGTAAGGGGATACGCACCGCGCGTAAACCAGAAGATCAGACACATACCGTTATGCTCGAGGAGCAGACACCTGAGTCGCTGTACCGCAAATTATGGGCTGCTCAAGGGCATATCGATGATCAAGAAGTGTTTGCCGATTTTGCGCAACTGGTAGACGCATTAGACCAGAGCGAGACGCACCAAGGATGAATTGGCAGATTGGGGTAGGCAATTCACGATGCTGGTTGGCTGAGTCTTGGGCTGTGGTGGTTGCTTGGAGTTTAGAGTCATGAAGATTCTGGTCTTAAAACTGTCCAATCTGGCTTCATTGGCTGGTGAGCATGTGCTGGATTATCGAACAGGGCCGCTCGCCAGTGCAGGGCTCATGGCAATCACGGGGCCAACCGGAGCTGGTAAAAGCACGATTCTGGATGCCATCTGCCTTGCACTGTATGGTCAAGTGCCACGACTGCGGGTGGCGGGCAAAGGGTTGGATGGCAAGGTGCATGAAGGTGCACAGGAATTGGCCATGGATGATGCCCGGACTTTGCTGCGCCGAGGTACGGATGGCGGTTATGCGATCCTTGAGTTTGAAGGGCAAGATGGTCGGGTCTACGAGGCGAGCTGGCTGGTGCGACGTAAACGGGGCAAGAGTCGCGAACTAACCGTTGAACGCTCATTGACGGAGGTGAGCTCACGCCAGATCATTGCCAGTCGTGTCACCGAGTTTAATGAACAGATTGGCCGAGTGGTTGGATTGTCCTTTGATCAGTTTACCCGTGCGGTCATGTTGGCGCAGTCTGAGTTTGGGGCTTTTCTGAAAGCCACTGATGAAGAGCGAGCCCAGTTATTAGAAAAATTATTGGCAACTGATATTTATCGTCGTTTAAGCGTCTTTGCTTTTGAAAAACGTAAACAGCTCGAAAGCCAGTATCAGGAAGTACAGACCCAGATCGGTGACTGGCAGCCACTTGCATCAGCTGAACGTGCGCAGCTTGACGCTCAGATAGCAGCGCTGGCACTGGATAAGGCTCAGTCTGAGGCCAAACGGCGTGACTTGAATGCCATGCAGGATTGGCAGAAGATGCGAGATCGCTTGCAGCAGCAATGTGATCAGAGTCTGCTGGCGTTGCAGGCTGCGCGAGATGCTTGGAGTCTGCTCGCGCCTGTACGATTAGAAGCCCAGCAATTACAAGAATTCCAGAGCATTCGACCGTTGATCCAGCCGCTGGCAACGCTGCAGCAGCGTGTGATCAGTTTGTCGATGCAGGTGGCTACAGGTGAGCAAGCATGGGAGAGCTTGCAGGCGCAACTTGCCGACAGTGAGCGGCTACAGAAGGATGCGGATCTGGTTTATCAGGATGCAAAGTCGTTAGAGCAGGCATCCCGAGCAGATCTGACTGAAGCCAGTCGGCTGGAGCATGAGGTGAGGCGTCTGGCGGAAGAGCAAATGCAAACGGATGCTCATCTGCAACAGGTTACCACGTCTTTGACAGAGGTCCAGCATACTCTGGATACACATCAGCAGCGCCGAGTAACCGTGCAGCGTGAGCGTGATGTGCTGGGGCAACAGCTACAGACGACTGCGGAGTTGGCTGTGCTGGATGAGGGCTGGCCGCTCTATCGGTCCCGTATACAGGATGCCCTGCAACTGTTGCAATCCAAAAAGGCACTGGATGCACGCATAACCACCCGTAAGTCAGAATTGGTACAAATGGCGCAGGTCGTCCAGCAGGAGCAGACTGCAAGCCATGATCAGGAATCGCGCCATGGCACGTTGGCGGCACAGCAAGTGTATATCCAGACGTGCCGACAGCAGAAAGACGCCGTCCGCTTGAAAGATACTGCTTTGCGCGACCTGATCCAGCAATATCAGCTCTATAGCCATACGCGTCGAGAGATGCTGGGCACGCAGGATAAGCTGGATACGATGCAGAAGAAATACGAGGCATTGTCGGTTGCACAACACGCCGCGCAGGCGCAACTACAGCGGGCAGACATCGAGTGGACCACTCTGCAGAAGCTATTGACACGGCAGCGGCTGCTTCGCTCGGCCAGTGTGGCGGAGCTACGTCAACAGCTGATCTCTGAGCAGCCTTGTCCAGTATGTGGTAGCACTGACCATCCTTTCGCAGTTTCGACACATATGGTTGAAGTACTGGCCCGGCAGGATGAGGTGCAGGAAGACGAAGCCAGACAGAAACTCACCACACTCCAAGATGAAGAACGGCGTTACCAGATCGAGCTACAGCACCTCGCGGAAATCCGTCAAGAATTACAGCTCGGGCTTGAACATCTCCAGATTCAGGAAAAAGTGCAGAAACAGGCATTACTGGGGCTACCTCTGGCATCTGAGCTGCGAGTCGTTCCGGATGAGGAGCGGATGAGGTGGCTTACGCAGCAATTAAGCCACAATCAACAAGAGGAGCAGCGCCTAAGTACGGTGCTTGAGCAACTGGAGCAGGTGGAGCGTTCAACCCGCATGCAATTGGAGCAATTGTTCCAGCACCAGCACAGCTATCAGCAATTGCAGCAGGGGCAGGAGAGTCTGGTTGAGCAGCATGCACGTATACAGGCACAGCAGGTTGAGATAGAGCAGGCATTTACCGCGACTCTTCCTGTAGCATGGCTCACACAATGGCATAGCAATCCTCAAGACATGTTTGAGCGCTTGGCTGCGAGGATGTTAGAACGTCTTACGATAATGCATCAACATCAGGCACTTGAAGCTGAATTGCAAGACTTGACACAGCAGAATGCGCTGCTCGTGGTCCAGCGGACACAGTATGCTGGACAGATTCAGAATCTGAAGCAGACACACGCGCGTGTGACTAGTGAGTGGCAACAAAGTCATGCACGTTTACATGGCTTTTTGATGCAGGCCAGCCAGACTTTGGGACAGGAAATCACACAGGTCAGCCAATGGCAGACGCAACTTAGCATCCATGTGCAGTCCACCGAGCACGCGGTCCGGCGGGTGCATGAGCTCCATCAGCAATTACTAGAGCGCATGCAGACCGTCAAGGCAACATTAGTCGCGCATCAGCAGCAGAAAACCGAGTCTGAGCATGATTTGACTGTGATTGTGCAACGTATTCGGGTCTGGCGAGAGACGCATGCGATCGTAGATGAGCTCTTTCAACGCCTTCAAGACATTGACGAGCAGCAGGAGGCGGAGATCCGGAAGCAGCTCTCGATAGCGCAGGATGCATTCCAGCAGGCAGAAAGTCAATGGGCGGTCTATTGCAAACAGCGAGAAGTGCATCAGACGCAGATGCCGGGTCTGTCGGCAGTCAGTGGCTGGCAGGATGAGTGCTTGTCAGCGGATGATAATCTCATGCCGTACGTGCAAGAGGTTGAATTGCAGCTACAGATGACGCAGGAAGCGTGGGTCGCATTGCGGGTACAGTTACAACAGGACGATGAGCGTCGAAACCGGACTACGGCACTGCAAGCCGAATTAGAACAGCGCCGCGCTGCATATCTGCGTTTCTGCCGTATGGCGGATCTGATCGCATCAAGTGATGGCAAAAAATTTCAGAAGATTGCACAGGGATTCTTTCTTGATCGCTTGCTGGAGGATGCTAATCAGCAACTGGAATTGCTCAGCCGCCGTTATCAGTTGAAGCGAGCTGGAGATTCCTTGAGTCTACTCGTGATCGATCAGGATATGGGTGACGAGGTGCGCTCAGTTCATAGCCTGTCGGGTGGGGAATCCTTTCTGGTGTCGCTGGCGCTGGCGCTGGGATTGGCGGCAATGGCCTCGGGACGTCTGCGTATTGAGTCACTGTTTATTGACGAGGGCTTTGGTACACTTGACCCCGAATCCTTGCAGACTGTCATGGATGCGCTAGACCGGTTGCAGGATCAGGGGCGCAAGGTTACGGTGATCACGCATGTGCAGGAGTTGCATGAGCGTATTCCGACACAGATTCAGGTGCGCAAGCTGGGGCATGGGCAGAGCAAATTGACGGTGGTATAAACGCCATATTATTTGCATAGCTAGGCTTTCATTTGATGTGGATTATTCAGTTATTAACCAGAAAAAACGATCAGGAGGACTTATGACTTACCACTATCAGACGTTGCATACGTCGCTGGAAGCCGGCGTGCTGACACTCACGCTCAATCGTCCCGAGCAGATGAATTCCTTTACGGTTGAAATGGCCAATGAACTGGTCGATTTTTTTACTCTAGCCAGTGACGATGATGAGATTGGTGCCATCGTTGTAACAGGTGCAGGAAAGGCTTTCTGTGCAGGGATGGATCTAACGCGACCCGGCAATGTCTTTGGTCTCGATGAGTCGTTGCAGCCGACGCTACAGGATCTGCAGACACGCAGTGAAGATCCGGTGATCAAAGATGGGGTGCGGGATACGGGTGGTCGTGTGTCCTTGTCGATTTTTGAGTGCAAGAAACCTGTCATCGGTGCAATCAACGGTGCAGCTGTCGGTGTAGGCATTACCATGACCTTGGCGATGGACATCCGTTTGGCATCTGAGCGTGCCAAGATGGGGTTTGTCTTCGGTAAGCTCGGCATTTGTACCGAAGCCTGTTCGAGTTGGTTCCTGCCACGGATTGTGGGTATTCAACAGGCGCTGGAGTGGGTTTATACCGCCGATATTTTTGGTGCCGAAGAGGCACTGGCTGGGCGGCTGGTCAAGGCGGTGTATCCAGCGGATCAGTTGCTGCCTGAAGCGCAGAAGCTGGCTCGACGGATGGTGCAGGGCCGTTCGCAGGTTGCAACTGCCTTGGCACGGCAGATGATGTATCGTAACAGTGCTATGCCACACCCGCGTGATGCCCACCATGTCGATTCATTGTCGATGTTCTATACCAGTATCAATGATGGTAAAGAAGGCGTACGTGCGTTCCTTGAGAAACGTGACACCCAATTCACCGGGCATGCCTCGCAGATGCCGCCGTTTTATCCGTGGTGGGAATGATATACTGACGGATACAGAGGCAAAGAAGGCGTGCTATGCACGCCTTCTTTGCCTCTGTATGGGCTTCATTTTTGCTGTTACTGATGGCATCGTTTAGCTGAGTGCTGGCCAGTTCCAGATTCAGACAATCCATGTTTTTAAGATCATTGTCCGAGTATGAAATAGGAGTTGTGGCTGTCATGGAATTGCCTGCGCTCAAACCAAAAGCACTGCCAATGGCACTGGTGGCTGATCCATTTGTAACTGTTGTTGGGGTTTGGATACTTTGGCCTCAGATGGTACTTGCGATCTGGCCAATGGTAGTCATGGTCTGATTATCATCTGCATCAGCTTGTGTGCCGAGCAACCCAGCAATGAGTATCAGGGCAGGAGGCAGTATGAAAAGAAAAAGCCGTTAGCCCATGGATTAGGAGTCATCATGAAAACGTTCATTCCAGTGGAAAAATAGAGGATATGATGCGTAGTCAACTATAAACGTACAATCAGTGCGTGATTTCAGCCTGTGGCTGCCACTAATAATTATAAAGCGGTGCGTTAACAAACAGCATAATGTGGATTTATGCTAAAGGCGCTTTTAAAGTCAATTAAATTTATGAAAAATAAATGAGGAATAACAGCCGCATAAAAATGTACGACTGTAACTGAACAAAGCAGCAGGATTTGGGGATATCGATCAGCCGAGTTTGAAGTCATCACCGAGATAAACTTGGCGTACCAATTCATTCGCAAGAATGTCGTCTGGCGTGCCTTCTGCAATAACGGCACCTTCACTGACGATATAGGCTTTTTCGCAGATGGCGAGAGTTTCACGCACATTGTGATCGGTGATTAGCACGCCGATACCGCGACACTTCAGACCTTCGATGATTTTCTTAATGTCAGCCACCGAAATGGGGTCCACCCCGGCAAAGGGTTCATCTAGCAGGATAAAAGTGGGGTCCAGTGCCAGTGCTCGGGCAATCTCTGCCCGGCGGCGTTCGCCACCGGAGACGCTCATGCCCATGGAGTTGCGGATGTGGCCAATATGGAACTCATTAAGCAACTGTTCCAGCCGCTGCTCGCGCTGGGCTTTATCCATGTCGGTGCGGGTTTCTAGAATCGCCATGATGTTGTCTGCGATTGACAGCTTGCGGAAAATTGATGCTTCTTGAGGCAGATAACCAATGCCGCGTCGGGCACGCTCATGCATGGCGAGCGGTGTCAGGTCATCTTGATCCAGATAGATGCGACCACGATCCATTTGTACGAGGCCGACCAGCATATAGAAGCTGGTTGTTTTACCTGCGCCATTGGGGCCCAACAGGCCGACGATCTGACCGCTTGAGAGTTCAAAGGATACATCCCGAACCACTTGACGCTTGTCGTAGCTCTTGGCGAGCTCTTCTACACGTAGACGTCGGGCGGTACCTTGAGTAGCTTGCGATGCGGACATAAAAGCAACCTGTGCCGAAAGAGAAGATTGGTCAGGAGACAGCTTTGGTAGCTGGTCCTGAGGGTTTGGTGGATGAGGCAGGTGTAATTGGAATCTTCGGAGTGAGTTTGCCTGATCCCTTAGGGTTGGTTGCATTGGGTGGAATGGTCATCGTGACGCGGCCACCATTACCATTACCTTCGATATCACCCTGCTTTAATCCATATCGTAGCGTGTCGCCCGTGAAGCTGGACCCGTCCTGCGTGATATGCGCATTGCCACGGGCTGTTACTTGAGCGTTGGCGGCGTCGTAGTACACCGTATTGCCTTCACCATAGACGATGCCTTTGTCAGGTTGGACTTTCTGCTGGAATTTTGCAGGCTTGCCATTAGCCGTGACGTCTTTCAAAGAGTGTGCCTGGTCCAGATTAGCCGTGACGGTGTCGGCTTGCAGGCGAATGGTGCCTTGCGTGACGATCACATTGCCCGTATATACGGTGACACCAGTCTGCTGGTTATAGGTGGCTTTATCAGCTTCGATATGTACAGGCTGGTCACGATCACTGTCGAGGGCATGGGTCGATACGGTGGTGCCAATCGCGATGGTAAGGACACAGGCCGCAGCGATTACGGAGGGTGTCTTGAAAAAGAGGCGATTATGGACGTGGCGATGCAACATAAATACCTCTCGGTTTAAAAAACTCATACTGGCCGCTATTCAGATCAGCATTGGCGCCCTGTGAAACCAGACTGGACGATCCACTCTTGATGGTAACGAGTTGATCAGTTTCAAGTTTCTTGGTGGGTGGATACCCGGTGATTGATGTCGTGTAGAGATCAACCGGTGCATGCTTGGTCATTGCCAATTCTTGCACATGAACATTACCGGACAGGATAACTTTTTGATTATTGTCGAACCCCGTACCCTGATCGGCGTTTAACAAGGCATTGGGCTGTCCCTGTTTGAACCACGTACTGGTAATGTGGTCAAGTATCAGTTGGTCATTCTTAGGGTAGTGGCGTAAGGTCTGGGCTTGCGCTTCACTTTCGATCAGGCCCTGATCGTCAGTCTGCCTTGCACTGATGTTGGTGGCAATGTAGTCGATATCCGAATGCACGGCAACCGGCTTGACGGTTTTATCCCGATTCATGGAATAAAACAGCACGGCAATTCCCATAAAGATCAGGGCGAACAGGTATAGAAGTCGGGTGCTCATGCGTCAATAGCTGCTCTATGGGTTATCGGCTCAATGTTATACAGTGTTAATTGACTTCAGTATCAAATGATCGTGTGTAATGGGCTAACAGACTGTCATAATGCCCTTGCGCTTGCAGGATCAGGTCACAGACTTCACGAACTGCGCCACGGCCACCGCGGTTTTGAGTCACAAAATGCACGCGTCTACGGACTTCTTGATGGGCATTAGGTGCGGTCAATGCAAGGCCAACCAGCCCCAATGCACTTAAGTCCGGCCAGTCATCACCCATATAGGCCGTATCGGCAAGATCAATGGCAAGGCTGGCACATAACTCGCGCAGGGCAGTGCCTTTGTCTTCACGGCCCTGAATGATATGGCTGATCTTCAAGGATTGCATGCGCTGCTGCACGATATGGCTGCTACGTCCGGTGATGACAGCAACGATAATACCGCAGTCCTGAATGCATTTAATGCCAAAACCATCCTGCACATCGAAGGATTTGATTTCATCGCCACTGTTGGTAAATGTCAGACGACCATCACTGAAGATGCCGTCTACATCTAATACCAAGAGGCGAACTTGTCGGGCTCGTTCAAGCACACTATACGACGCCATATCACATCACTCCCGCTTGCAGCAGATCATGCATATTGAGGGCGCCGACCAACTGACGCTCATCATCCAGTACCAGTATGCTATTAATCTTACGTTTCTCCATGATGGCAAGCGCCTCGGCTGCGAGAATCTGTGGCGTGACGGTAATCGGATTTTTGGTCATGAGCAGCTCAATAGGCTGATCAAGCAGGGTGGGCGACAGGACGCCTTTTTTGAGTACGCGGCGCAAGTCACCATCAGTGAACAGACCGACGACCTGTTTGATCGGATCGATGACCGCTGTCATACCTAGGCCTTTTTGCGTCATTTCAAGCAAGGCATCCGCGAGCGACGTACCGACTGGTACTTTAGGGATCAGATTGCCGTGGTGCATGATGTCGGAGACGCGAGTCAACAGACGACGGCCCAGTGCACCGCCCGGATGCGACAGGGCAAAGTCATCGGCGGTGAATCCGCGTACATCAAGCAGGGCGACTGCAAGCGCATCGCCCAGCACCAGCGTTGCTGTGGTACTGGAAGTAGGCGCAAGTCCCAGCGGGCAGGCTTCGGCGCTCTCGCCTAGAGTCAGGGCGATGTCAGCCAACTTGGCCATAGTGGATTTCTGAGTGCGGGTAATCGTGATCAGCGGGATCTGGTGGCGCTTGACCACGGGGATCAAGGTCAGGATTTCGCTGCTCTCACCGGAATTCGAGATCGCGATCAGCACATCGCTTGGCGTCAGCATGCCGAGGTCGCCGTGGCTGGCTTCAGCCGGATGCATGAAGAATGCAGGTGTTCCCGTAGATGCAAAGGTGGCAGCGATCTTGCGCGCGATATGGCCGGATTTGCCGATGCCGGTCACGACTACTTTGCCATTGCAAGCCAAGAGCATCTGGCAGGCCGCTTCAAAGCGCTCGTCGAGCTCCTGCTTGAGCACATCGATGGCGTGTTGTTCGGTGGCGATGGTTGCTAGAGCTGAATCCAGCAGGCTTTTGCCAGTGGCGGGTGTGTTTCCCGATGTTTGCGATGGCGATGAGCTAGAATTCACGGACAAGGTTCCAATACTTATTTTGTTTAGGCTGGATGCATTATGACAAAAACGCCGTGATGATGGCAAAATGATTCGCGGTGCATTTGTGACGGCATGCGCTCTTTTTGTGATATGAATCAGCGTATCGCGGAATTCTTGAGCATTCAAGTCACTTCGTGTGTCACAGGCGCAATTGGATGTAGTCCTTCGCCTTTATATACCGAGATATGTTAATTTATAGCGCTTATGCGATCACGGTAAGCGAGATGCCTCTTATGGCGGCTTTTTTGGGCTCTCCAACGCATTTAGGTATTGTCCGTCGTCGCGTCTGATTTGTTTAATATTTGATTTGTTATAGAAAGGAAGTTTCATGTCTGCAGCAGTACCCGGCCCCTTGGCTTCGCTGGTTTTACATAATTCAGAAACCCGCCGCAAGGAAGCATTTGCCCCGCGTATCCCGGGGCAGATCGGGCTCTATGTCTGTGGCATGACGGTTTATGACTACTGCCATATCGGTCACGCTCGCGTAATGGTGTCATTCGACTATATGGTGCGCTTCCTGCGTGCGCAGGGCTGGCAAGTGAAGTTTGTGCGCAATATCACCGACATTGACGACAAGATCATCGCCCGCGCCAATGAGAATGGGGAGACCATTCAGGCACTGACTACACGCTTCATCGATGCCATGAATGACGATGCTGACCGTCTGGGTTGCCTGCGTCCTGATCTTTCGCCGCTTGCAACCGAATACATCGATCAGATGCAGCACATGATCGGCACGCTGATCCATAAAGACCACGCCTATGCAGTTGAGGGCGGTGATGTGTACTATGCGGTGAATACCTTTCCTAAATACGGTCGTCTTTCGGGCCGCGTATTGGAAGACATGCAGGCAGGTGCACGCGTGGATGTGGATCAGGACAAGCGCAATCCGGCAGATTTCGTGTTGTGGAAAGCCGCCAAACCCGGTGAGCCGGCATGGGCGTCGCCTTGGGGGACGGGCCGTCCTGGCTGGCATATCGAGTGCTCGGCCATGTCAACTTGCAATCTGGGCAATCATTTTGATATTCATGGTGGTGGTGGCGATCTGTTGTTTCCGCATCATGAAAATGAAATTGCGCAGAGTGAGGGCGCAACCGGAGAGACCTACGTCAATACATGGCTGCATGTCGGCTTTGTCAATGTCGATGGCGAGAAGATGTCCAAGTCCTTGGGTAATTTCTTTACCATCCGCGATGTGATGCAGCAGTTTGCCCCTGAGGTGATTCGCTATTTCATTGTTGGCAGTCACTATCGTAGTCCGTTGAATTTTTCGGACAGTGCGCTTAAGGATGCCAAGCAGACGCTGGCCCGCTTTTATCAGACCTTGAAAGCCGTGTCTGAGCTTACGGCAACCGATGTGGTCGCCAATAGCGCAAGTCACGTGCTGATTGATGCGAGCCAGAAGCGCTTTGATACGGCGATGAATGATGATTTCAATACTTCCGAAGCCATCGCAGTGCTGTTTGAACTGTTGCGTGAGATCAATCGTACCTTACGACTGGAAGATGAAACCGAGCAGGCTCAGGCGATCGTACTTGCGGCCCACCTGAAGTCACTCGGCGCGATACTGGGACTTTTGCAGGGTAATCCCGTGGAATTCCTGCAGGGCGAAGCCGATGCCGGTCAGGGCTTAAGCGCAGAAGCCATCGAGCAGCAGATCGCCAATCGGGTTGCAGCCAAAGAGGCGCGAGACTTCGCGCTGGCAGACCAGATCCGTAAGGACCTCTTGGCTGCCGGTGTGGTACTCGAAGACAGCAAGGCGGGGACGACTTGGCGACGTGCAGAATAAAAGAGCTGAGCAGGAAGGCAATCGATCAGATTGCCTTCTTCTTTTAGTCCATGATCAGACGGAGGAGATGATGACAGCATTTCAGGCAGAAGAAGTCACCAAAGGACAGGCGGTCTATAACCGCTTTACACTCGAAGCATACGATGCTTTTGTGCTTGGATTCTCCAATCACTGGCTCTGGCGTTGTCCGACGGTGCATCTGCGTGAGCTATATCAGCAGCAGGTGACATTGAGCCATTTGGATGTTGGTGTCGGTACGGGGTATTTTCTGGATCGGGTACGGTTTGCGGGAGCACCAAGGATTGGCTTGATGGACTTAAATCCGACCACGCTGGCTTTCTGTGCTGAGCGACTGGCGCGCTATCGTCCCACGCTGTATGAGCGCAATATTCTGGAGCCGATTGCATTTGCAGACGCCAAATTTGATTCCATTGGTATGAACTTTTTGCTGCATTGCCTGCCTGGGGACATGACAGCCAAGAGCGTGGTATTTGACCATCTTAAGGCATTGCTGAGTCCGAATGGTGTCTTGTTTGGCTCGACCATCCTACAGGGCGATCTGCCGCGTAACTGGGGCGCACGTCGACTAATGGCGCTATATAATCGTAAAGGTATTTTTTCCAATACGCAGGATACGGTTAAAGATCTGACTGCAGCACTTAAACAGCGTTTCAGCCATGTAGAGATTCAGGTTATCGGTAGCGTAGCGATCTTTACGGCGAAAGATTAAAACACCTCCCATTGGTGTAAACAAAAAAGCGAGTCGGTTAAGCTCGCTTTTTTAACGTTGAGCAAGATCGATGGACGATCCAGATGCGAGGTCAGATCATCGCTCAGATCAGGCAAAGACTTTGCGCTGGATCACAAAGCCGTTTTCATCATAATGACGATCAATATCGGCCCGCAGATGCGCATGACTGACATCGGCATAGGCGGGTTTCCACAGCAGGCACAGATCATTTTCCAGGCTAAGCTGGGTTTCACGTGTGAAGTGCGGCGTGTATTTGATCACTACGCGCAGACAAGCGTGCTCTTCATTGTCGCATGACAGAAACAGACCGTTCGGACGGTTGCTGAGCAGCTTTTTGTTGTTCAGATTCAGATCAAAGCGATAAGCCTTCTGTTCTATCCGTTTGCGACTGCCACGATAGGTTGGGCTTAAGACAGAGATATCCACGCTCTGGATATAGCCACGGCTCGCGAGCATTTCAATATCATGACAGAGATGGATGATCTGACTGTTGCTGACGGCACTGCCTAAGTGTCGTGCGGCTAAAGCCAGACTATGTACATCATTGGTCATGGAACGGACGGCGGCCTGCACATCCTGCTTTGGGTAGACGCGGTCAGTCTGACTCGCCTCTTGGATGGCCCTCATTTTCTGCCGTGCGGCCATGCTGCGCAGCAAAGCCTGCCAGCGAGTCTGGGCTTCATTGGCCGACAGGGGACGATAGACGCTGGCTCCAGCAAAATTCGCGCCTGCAAAATTGTTAGTAAACTTTGCTGGTGCGGGCGCGTCAGTCGCTGTCCTGGCCCAGACGATGTCTTGAAGACCATCCATCAGGCTGTCGAGCAGATCGTACTGGTGGGCGGTGGTTGTATTTATTGTTTTATAAGGAGAAATATGCTGTTGGCTGCGATGCGTAGTCACAGGATTAAACGCGGGATACAGGCTGCTGGTCATTGTTGCATTCATGATATCACCTTGGATTTGTCCGTAGGAAAGGATGCTTGCTAACGTTTTTGTAAGATACATCTAACAAATTTAAAAGTCAACTGGTGACACACGATGGTGTTCGGGTGTATCTTATACCTATGATTTTAATGACTGATATTGATCGTGGGTACACCATGTCAGATCGTCTGTCATATCCAGTGGTAATTCCGTGACATCAGAGGAGAAAGCAAAATGTCGTTAGGTTCCAAGCTGAATGAACTGCGTGCAAAAAAAGGCGAGTCGCTGCAACTGACTGCCGATGCAGTAGGTATTACCAAGACCCATATCTGGGAACTGGAAAAAGGCAAGAGTGCCAATCCAACCGCCGATCTGCTGAAGAAACTGGCTGATCATTTTAAGGTCACTGTGGATTATCTGATTAATGAACATCAGACCGAGCCGGGTTTGAATGATGAGGCGATGGTGTTTTATCGGGATCTGAAATCACTTGACCAAAAAGATCAGGAAGTCATACTCAACGTCATGAAAACCCTGCGAGGAAAAGGTGCTTGACCGCGATTGAGCAGATAGAGAACCAGTGCGTCACCGTATCGGAATCCGTTCAGGAGGGTGATACGGGATTGGTGCTGGATCTGATGGAGCTGGATGACAAGACCACGCCGAGTGCGGTGGTCGAGGAGATTATTCGGCAAAATCCACATCTGTCTTTTCCAACACCGCTTGAGCAGTTGGCTGAGCTGGCTGGCATCGAGTCGATCAATGAACTCTCGACGGATGGCTTTGAGGGCATGCTCATCACCAATGCCGAGAAATCACGTGGAGCAATCTTTGTCAAAGCGGGCGTCATGTCGCGGCGCAGACGCTTTACCATTGCTCATGAACTCGGCCATTTTCTTTTGCCCTGGCATCGCCAGGAGCGCTTTAGTTGCAAGTCCACAGATATCCGGATCAATACCGATAAAGCTTCTGAAGAGGTATGGTCGCAGCAGCAGATAGAGGTGGAGGCTAATCGCTTTGCCTCAGAGTTGCTGATGCCGCAGGTTGAAGTCGAGCGTATTCTGGATGATCAGGATGTACCGGAGCTGATTGATCTGGTTGATCTCAGCGAGATGTTTGACGTCAGTGTCGAGGCGGTAGTACATCGTTACAAAATCTTAAGCCCGTATCCGTTGGCGTTTGTTTTTTCATATAACAACGTGGTGCGATATTGGGTCAAGAGTACGTCCATGCCGTATTCACTCAAAGTGCGTAAAGATCAGCCTTTACCCTTGCGCTCGCCGAGTCGTCTGGCAGGGGAGTATATTTCTGATTGGGATACGGTTGCGGCTCATGTCTGGCTCGAAGTCCATGCCGCGCTTAGCCTGCCGCGTCAGGTCATGGAGCAGACCTTGTATCAATCGGCAGGCTATAAACTGACCATGCTGACTTTGGGTCAGTGGTCACCCAAACAGCAGATCTTTACTGCCGTATCCTGATGTTCTTTCACTGTTTAAAGCTATTATTTGCTTCATCGACCTTGATATAGGTCTGATGAAAAATCTCCGGCTTGCATGGATAAAATTCGCCCGCGACACCTTTGATGATGTAATCCCCAATCTGCGCGGCGTGCTTGATCTGCTGGGCGCTACCGTCCTCAAGCGTTGGAATGATCAGGTCATGGTGCTCATCGAGATAAGCGCCACACCAGCCGTGTAAGAGGTGGATGTTTTCTGGATCACCGGTGTACTGAATCGTTTCGATGACCACGGGTCGTCTTTGATATTTTACCGTTTGCATGCCGCTCTCCAATCAGATAGATGAAGCCGATGGAGATGAGTATAGCCCACAACCGTGCCTGATCATCGGGGATATCTGTCTACTGGCATGATTCATCCATCATTTTGTGGCATAATATGCGGTCGTAAAACGGTTTGAATGATGGGAGCAGTACCATGCGCTTTGTCGATGAGGCGGTCATTTATGTCGAGGCGGGCGCAGGTGGGAACGGCGTAGCCAGCTTCAGACGTGAAAAATATATTCCTTTTGGTGGTCCCGATGGCGGTGACGGCGGCAAGGGCGGCGATATCTTGATCGAAGCCGATGTCGATTGTAATACCTTGGTGGACTATCGCTATACGCGTAAATTCCGCGCCGAGCGCGGTGCCAATGGGCGCAGTGCCAACTGCTCCGGACGCGGTGCACCGGATGTAGTCCTCAAAGTCCCTGTCGGTACAACCATTGTCGATGTGGCGACCGATGAGGTGATCGGTGATCTGACCGAGAACGGTCAGCGTCTTCTGGTCGCGGCAGGTGGTGGAGGTGGCCTTGGCAATACTCACTTTAAATCCTCAACCAATCGAGCACCGCGCAAAGCCTTGCCCGGTTTCGCTGGTGAAGCGCGTGACATTCGCCTTGAGTTGAAAGTGATTGCGGATGTTGGGCTATTGGGTCTGCCGAATGCCGGTAAATCAACCTTTATTCGTGCGGTGAGTGCCGCCAAGCCGAAAGTCGCCGATTATCCCTTTACGACGCTGGTGCCTAATCTCGGTGTGGTTGATGCCGATCGCTATCGCTCGTTCGTCATGGCAGATATTCCAGGGCTGATCGAAGGCGCCGCCGAAGGTGCGGGCTTGGGTGTACGTTTCCTCAAGCATCTGGCACGCACGCGTATCCTCCTGCATCTGGTCGATGTTTGCCCGGCAGATCAGTCTGACCCGGTGCACAATGCGCAGGTGATCCAGCGTGAGTTGGAGCGTTTTTCACCGTCGTTGTCCGAGTTGCCCTTGATTCTGGTACTGAACAAACTGGATCAGGTTCCCGAGGAGATGCACGATGAAATCTGTGATCAGATCATTGCAAGTCTGAGTTGGACTGGTCCGGTATTCCGGGCTTCGGGATTGACCGGCGAAGGTACCAAAGCCGTGGTTTATCATTTGATGGACTATATCGAGCAAGAGCAGGAACGTGAAAAAGAAGACCCAGAGTTCGCTGCCGCTCAACGTGCTCGTCGTCAGCGTCTGGAGCAGGAAACCCGCGAAAACGCCTTGGCATCGCGTGAAGCGCACCGTGCGGCACGCCGAGCAGCACGCGAAGCTGCTGGTGACGATGATGATTGGGATGACTGGAACGAAGACGACTACGATGTCGAATATGAATATGTGCGCTGATGTATGAGCACATATTAAGAAAAGCAGGGTCGGTAAAGCAGTAAGGAAAGTATGAGCAAGCGTCAGCTATCAGCCAAACGTGTCGTGGTTAAGATCGGTTCAGCACTGCTGACCGCGAATGGTCTGGGTCTGGATCGTCAGGCCATCGCAGGATGGGTGGATCAGATCGCCCAACTACACAGGTCGGGCTGTGAAATCATTCTCGTCTCATCGGGTGCCGTGGCTGAAGGCATGGTGCGGATGAGGTTGACTGGGCGTCCGGATACTTTGCCAGCATTGCAGGCTTGTGCAGCTATTGGACAAATGGGCTTGGTTGAGACGTGGTCGGCGGCGCTGCTTGAGCATCAGATCCAAAGTGCGCAGGTGCTTCTGACCCATGATGACCTGTCTGATCGTCAGCGCTATCTCAACAGTGGACATACCTTGCGCCAGTTGATCGACTGGCGTGTGATTCCCGTCATCAATGAAAACGATACCGTTGCCACCGACGAGATCCGCTTTGGCGATAACGATACCTTAGGTGCACTGGTGGCGGCTCAGGTGGGTGCTGATCTCTTGATCATTCTTACCGATCAGCAAGGCATGTTTGACCGTGATCCACGTAAAGACAGCTCAGCAACGCTACTCTCCAGTGTTCGTGCATTGGACGATACGTTATTTGCCATGGCGGGTGGCGGAGGAGTGCTTGGTCGTGGCGGTATGGTGACTAAAGTACGTGCAGCGCGCCTCGCTGCCAAATCCGGCTGTCCGACGCTGATTGCCAGCGGACAAGCTGAACAGGTGCTCTTGCGGCTGATGCGGGGTGACGAAATCGGTACGCTCTTGACGCCAGATAGTGATCGTTTAACTGCTCGTAAACAATGGCTCGCAGCTCATCTACAGACGGCTGGACGATTAGTCTTGGATGAGGGTGCCGTGAAAGCCATTCGTGTAAATAAGCGTAGCTTACTGCCGGTGGGTGTGCATGCGGTAGAGGGTGTTTTTGATAGTGGAGATGTGGTTGAGTGTGTCAATCTTGAGGGCCAGCGCATTGCTGTTGGCATCGTTAATTTTGACTCTGCATCGGCTGCGCTGATCGTTCGTCAACCCTCTAATCGCATCACCGAAATCCTTGGTGAGCAGCATGCCGAAGAGATGATTCACCGTGACCAGATGGCGGTGTTCTAAGAATGCCTCTAGACCTGAAGCGACTCATCACAGTGTGATGGATTAGTAGTTATTCGTCATCATCACTCGTGGAACTGCTATTAAAGCGCATGTGGCGACCGATATTGGCACAGCGCAGGTAGCGGCCATTCACGCGATTGGCATACCAGTTCGTATCATAATCCCGGCTCAGCTTCGGTCCTGAGATTTCGACATGGGGCATTACGGCATAAGGCGCATCTTTCTTGAAGCGCTCTTTATAGTACTCATTGATCTTCCGATAGGTCGCTGTGTCTTCAAACGATGCGTCTTTTTCCTTAAGCAGATCGCTGCGGATGTTGTTCACGGACATCCCCCAATGCTGTTGATCTGCAATCAGATCAATCTGCGATTCAGTATTGGAGCGATCAGACAATGCGTTCTGGTCTTTGTCGTAGCTTAACAGGTCACCATCTAGTGCCAGCGGGATATCGGACAACTTACTGATGACCTGCTGAAAAGCGGCGTTGCGGCTGGAATAGATACCGGAGTTGTAGTCGGCAAATCGATAGATCGGGTCATCATAGCGCGCAGGGTAATTCAGCAACCGGCCAGTACCGTAATACACACCGCCTGACTGGGTATACATCTCATCGCGAATCTCTTCGCTCTTGCTGGATGCGCGTGCATGCTTGAATGCGTAGTTGACATGCACCTGCATGGAGCCCAGTGTCTTGATCGGGTTGAGGTATTCCTTCATGTCATGGCCTTCGATCAGACTCATGGCACCCGTGATCACAGACAGGCCGTAGTGATCACGGAAGTAATCAAACATCTGTCGATACAGCAGGTCCAGATCCCGCTCGGTGCGGATTTTTCCGATTTGGGACATGAAGTTATCGTCCAGTGACGGCTTGTCCTTCAGCATGATCTTAAAACGTACCAGCCCGATATTGCCGAGCTTGAGTTCAACACGCTCAAACAGCGCCTTCTTGGCGTCTTCTGCCAGATTGGGCACGACTGGATTGGCGTGAAAGCTGGACTCCTGATCGATGATGGCAATGACACTACAGATATTTTCTAGCGTATGCGGGTCTTTGTTCTCGTCCATGGCCGTGAGGATATCGGTGGCCCATTGCTTACGATCCTTGACTCGTCCGGGAATCAGTCGGTAGACTTTGTCGTTTTCGGCATAGCGGGTAATATTACTGTCTTCGTGTTTATTGCAACCACTAATCAGGCAGATGCAAGCCAGAGTGGAGCAAGTCAGGGGTGTGAGCAATTTGAACGGGGGAATGGCGATTTCCATGCTGAACGTGTTCCTGACGATGCTTTTTATCATAATGTGGCTTAAGATCACTACGCAGTATAGTCGTTGTGCTTGCATATCTCATGGATATTGCGCTACAGGCTTCCATGAGACAGCCTCAGTGTATGTCATATTTCACTCATAGAGTAGATGGCTGCACTATTTTTCAACACATGTGGATTGTTATTTAGCAGGCGGTCGAGCGCATGCTTGTCAGTTCTATTTTGTTTGAGTATGATCCTCGGCTAAGCCGAAATAGCTCAGTCGGTAGAGCAGCGCATTCGTAATGCGAAGGTCGTAGGTTCGATTCCTATTTTCGGCACCATTGTTATATGAATACCATAAAAACGGTTGAATCCTTCTTCATTAAGGCTTCAACCGTTTTTATTTTGATGGGATCAAGTATTAAATTTTTCTAATATTCAGGTTAAGATTTTTATATATAGCGTGTATGCGTGCATATTATTACGTATTCATGGCATGCGGGGTATTTAATAAACGTATATAGTGATCAGATCAGACTTTAAAATATTAGGGGCTGTACTAGATAAGGTTAAATTTGAACCCATAAGCGCAGTATTTTGAGCTGCTCTTTGGGTGACCCATAATTGAATCTAAACTCACATTCTTTCAGAAACAATGGGAACCTCTCTT